>Ga0255182_1000038_pt1 | contig 176643 bp, 163 predicted proteins | sample Atl_UVDOM_RepA_8_FD_188420 | JGI IMG/M metagenome (GOLD analysis project Ga0255182, IMG submission 188420) | Freshwater microbial communities from Altamaha River, Georgia, United States - Atl_UVDOM_RepA_8d | ecosystem: Environmental > Aquatic > Freshwater > River | place: USA: Georgia...
CATGATCCGCGCGAAGATGCTGAAGCCGTCCGGGATCACCGAGAACACGATGATCACCATGTAGAGGAAGGGGATGTTGCTCCAGATCTCGATCAGGCGCTGACTGATGATGTCGAACCAGCCACCCAGATAGCCCATGGCACAGCCCACGGCCACGCCGATCACGTACACCGCCGCCATGAAGCCGATGGCGAACACCAGCGCGATGCGGGTGCCGTAGAACAGGCGCGCCAGGATGTCCCGGCTGGTGGTGTCCGTGCCCAGATAGTGCTGACGTTCGGCGCTGGGCGCCTCGGGACGGAAGATGCCGCTGCTGGCGTCGTTCTCGAAGGGACTGTAGGGAATCAGGGGCATCAGCACCCAGTTGCCGTCATCGGCTTCCTCGAACACCCGCTGCAGCTCGCGGTAATTGGTCTCGTAGGGGTAGCCCAGGCCGAAGTCGGTGCCGGGGTGGAAGGCGCCGTAGGTGGGGAAGTGCAGCGTGCCCTCGTAGCTCACGATGAGTGCGCGGTTGTTGATCAGCAGCTCGCCGAACAGGCTGAGCAGCAGGAACACCGACAGGATGATGAAGCTGTAGTAGCCCCGCTTGATCTCGCGGAAGCGGCGCAGCTTCTTCTGGGTTTGCGGATTCAGGCGCAACAGGCTCATGGCGGCGTCCTAGTTGAAACGGATGCGCGGGTCGACCAGCGCCACGAGGATGTCGGAGAGGATGTTGCCGATCAGCAGCAGCACACTGGCCAGGAACACCACGCCCATCACCACCGGGTAGTCCCGGTCGACGATGGAGGTCAGGCCCAGCAGGCCGAACCCGTTGATGTCGAAGATGGTCTCGATGAGGAAGGAGCCCGACACCAGCAGCGTGATGTTCTGTCCGAAGGTGGTGGCGATGGGAATCAGCGAATTGCGCAGCGCGTGGCCAGTGACTGACTTGCGGAAGGACACGCCCTTGGCGATGGCCGTGCGCACATAGTCCGAGGCCAGATTGTCCATCAGGTGATTCTTCAGCAGCAGCGTCACCAGCGCGAAGCTGCCCATCATGTAACAGATCAGCGGCAGCACGGAGTGGGACACCAGGTCCTTGATCTTGCCCCACAGGCTCAGATCGTCGAACTGCAGGCTCACGAAGCCGCCCATGGGGAACCATTCCAGCCGCACCGAGAAATACAGCAGCAACAGCGAGCCCAGCGCGTAGCCGGGCACTGCATAACCGATGAAGATGAGGATGGAGCTGATGTTGTCGACGGCCGTCCGGTGCTTGATGGCCTTGAGGATGCCCAAGGGCACACAGATGGCGTAGGTGAGGATGAGCGTGATGATCCCGTAGTAAAGCGAGACGGGGAAACGGCTGGCCATGACATCCCAGACCGGCATGTTGTAGCGGTAGGAGGTGCCCAGGTCCCCGGTGGCCACCTTGCCGACCCACTCCACATAGCTCTGCAGCACGGGCTTGTCGAAGCCGTAGTACTCGCGCAGCCGCGCCAGCTGGGATTCCGACAGGGCCATGTTCTGCCCGGCCGCCGCGCCACGGGTGCTGCCGCCGGAGAGCTGGGCCTCCATGATGGCGCGCTCGATGGGGCCGCCAGGAACGAGTCGGGTGATGACGAAGACGATGATCGTGATGCCGATGAGGGTCGGCGGAATCAGAAGCAAACGACGAAGGAAGTAGTCACGCATGCAGTTCTTCTTGCTCTCGTTCGAAAGTCGCGATGGCCTCGGAGCATAACCGGTTTTGACAGGAGAGCGAAGGGGCTTCACCTTTCTTGCCAGAGTGGCACTCCCTCCATGGCATGTTAGGATTCCGGGCAAGCTGAAGCCCATACAACCAAATACGCTCGTGCAGGGACGCTGCGAATCGCCTCTCCACGTCTTGCCAGGAAAATGATTGTGAGCAACAACAAGGAAACCGAACGTGCCGAGCTGCACAGAACCATCTGGCGCATTGCGAACGATCTGCGCGGCAGCGTTGATGGATGGGACTTCAAGACCTATGTCCTGGGCATGTTGTTCTACCGATTCATTTCCGAAAACCTCACGGCCTACCTGAACGAGCAGGAGCGCCGTGCTGGCAGCCCCGACTTTGACTACGCTTGCTTGAGTGATGCCGATGCCGAATTTGGTCGAGCCGAGACAGTCAAGGAAAAGGGCTTCTTCATTCTGCCCTCCGGGCTCTTCACCAATGTGCGTGCACGCGCACGGCAGGACGCCAATCTCAACGAAACCCTTTCGCGTGTCTTCGCAGATATTGAAGGTTCCGCCAATGGCTCGGACAGCGAAGACGACATCAAGGGCCTGTTCGATGATCTCGATGTCAACAGCAGCAAGCTTGGCCCCACGGTCGCCAAGCGCAACGAAAAGCTGGTCAAGCTGCTGGATGCCATTGGCGACCTGCCGTTGGCGGGCGGCAACAATGGCTTTGCCAACAACACGATTGACCTGTTCGGCGATGCCTATGAATACCTGATGCAGATGTACGCCTCCACCGCTGGCAAGTCTGGCGGCGAGTTCTACACACCCCAGGAAGTCTCTGAACTGCTGGCCCGCATTACTGTCGTGGGCAAGACCGAGGTCAACAAAGTGTATGACCCGGCGTGTGGCTCCGGCTCTCTGCTGCTGAACTTCGCCAAGGTGTTGGGCCACAACAAGGTCCGCCAGGGCTTCTATGGCCAGGAAGTCAATCTCACCACGTATAACCTTTGCCGAATCAACATGTTCCTGCACGACGTGAACTACGAGAAGTTCAGCATCGCCCACGGCGACACGCTGACCGACCCGGCGCACTGGGATGATGAACCCTTTGAAGCCATCGTCTCCAACCCCCCGTATTCGATCAAATGGGATGGCGATGCCAATCCACTGTTGATCAACGACCCCCGCTTTGCGCCGGCAGGCGTGCTCGCCCCCAAGAGCAAGGCCGATCTCGCCTTCACCCTGCACATCCTGAGCTGGCTGGCCGTCAACGGCACTGCCGCCATCGTTGAATTCCCCGGCGTGCTCTATCGCGGAGGGGCGGAGCAGAAGATTCGCCAGTATCTGATCGACAACAACTACGTCGATGCCGTCATTCAATTGCCGCCGGACCTGTTCTTCGGCACCACGATAGCCACCTGCATCATCGTCCTGAAGAAGTCCAAGTTCGACAACGCCACGCTGTTCATTGACGCTTCCAGCCTGTTTGTGCGCAGTGGAAACAAGAACAAGCTGCTGCCCGAGCACCGTCAACAAGTCCTCGACGCCTTCACCGGCCGCCAGTCCATTGAGCACTTCGCCCGCCTGGTCGAGAACGGCGACATCGCGGCGAATGGCTACAACATCGCGGTGTCCAGCTACGTTGAGCAGAAGGACGAACGCGAGGCTGTCGATATCCATGCGCTCAACGCCAGAATCGCCGGTATCGTGGCGCGGCAGGCGGAGCTGCGCACGCAGATTGATGCCATCGTGGCCGATCTGGAAGGGGCACGGACGTGAGCGATCAGAACGGAAAAATCAAGCTGTTCGAAGCCAGTGAGGTGCGTGCCGAGTGGGACGAGGACCTGCAGACCTGGTGGTTCTCGGTGGTGGACGTCGTGGCGATTCTCACCGACAGCAGCGATGCCGCCGCCTACTGGCGCAAGCTCAAGCAGCGGCTGAAGGCTGAGGGCAATGAAACCGTGACAAACTGTCACGGGTTGAAAATGCGCGCCGCTGACGGCAAGCGGCGCTTGACCGATGTTGCCGACACCGAACAGATCCTGCGCTTGATCCAGTCCATTCCCAGCAAGCGCGCCGAACCCTTCAAACTGTGGCTGGCACAGGTTGGCAGTGAGCGACTGGACGAGACTGTGGACCCGGAACTGTCCATCGAGCGTGCCATTCAGAACTACCGCCATCTGGGCTACAGCGAGCACTGGATCAACCAGCGCATCAAGGCCATAGAGGTGCGCAAGGCCTTGACCGATGAGTGGGACAAGGCGGGTGTGCAGCAGGGACAGGAATATGCTGCACTCACTGACCTGATGAGCCGTGTCTGGAGCGGCATGACGACGCGCCAGTACAAGCAGCACAAGGGCCTGAAAAGGGAAAACCTGCGCGACCACATGACCAATACAGAGCTCGTGCTCAACATGCTGGCAGAAGTGGCTGCCACCGATATCTCGCTGGTGAAGAATCCGCAAGGGTTCGCTGACAGCGCTACCGTGGCGGCAGAAGGTGCCAAAACCGCTCGCGCCGCTCGCACACAACTGGAACGAAGCACAGGCCAGTCGGTGATCAGTGCACGCAACGCCCGCGAGCTGGGGCAAGTGCCACTTGCAATGGACGACACCCGCGTGGAGGTGAAGAAACCGTCATGAGCCGGATTGAGGAATTGATTGCGGAGCTGTGCCCGGAGGGGGTGGAGTTCAAGACTCTTGGTGAACTGGGATCAACCTACGGTGGGCTGACCGGAAAAACTAAGGCGGACTTTAGCAATGGTAATGCCCGGTTTATTTCCTATCGGAACATCTTCAATAACCTTGCTGTCAACCTTGAGGTGGATGATTTTGTAAAGGTAGACCCCAAAGAGAATCAAAATTTTCTGGCTACAGGTGATGTACTTTTTACTGGATCCTCGGAAACGCCCGATGAGGTCGGGATGTCATCGGTAGTGATGGATAACCCATTGGGAGCCATCTATCTAAATAGTTTCTGTTTTGGTTACCGGCTTCATGACAATGAACAGGTTCTACCAGATTTCTCGAAGTATTTATTTCGGAGCGATGCTGTTCGGCAACAAATCGTAATGAGTGCAAGTGGAGTAACGCGTTTCAATATTTCAAAAAAACGCTTCCTAAAGGTATGCATTCCAATTCCGCCTGTGGAAATTCAGAAGGAAATCGTGAAAGTGCTGGACACATTCACCAAGCTGGAGGCGGAGCTGGAGGCGGAGCTGGAGGCGCGTCGGCGGCAGTACAAGTACTACCGCGACGCGCTCTTGAGCTTCGATGAGCGCACGGACGCTGACGCAAGCAAGCAAGCAACAGTAAGGTGGATGAGCTTGGGTGATATTGGAAAATTTACGCGTGGCCGCCGCTTCACCAAGGACGATTACGTCTTGGAGGGGATAAGCTGCATTCATTACGGCGATATCTACACCCAATATGGAACCTCAGCAGTAAAGGCGGTATCTCATGTGCGAGTTGAATTGGAAACAACGTTGCGTTTCGCACAACAGGGGGACGTCGTGATTGCTGCTGTTGGTGAGACTGTTGAGGACGTAGGCAAGTCAGTCGCTTGGCTAGGTGAAGAGGAAGTTGCGATTCACGACGACTGCTTTGCATTCCGACACACGATGAATCCCAAGTTTGTGTCGTATTGTTTTCAGACTGGGAGGTTCCACGCGGAGAAAAACAAATTTGTCGCCCGCGCAAAGGTCAAACGTTTGTCCGGTGAAAACCTGGCTAAGCTCACGATCCCTGTCCCCTCCCTCGAAGAACAGGCCCGCATCGTCGCCATCCTCGACAAATTCGATACGCTGGTGAACGACATCACCACCGGCTTGCCCGCCGAGATCGCTGCTCGACGCCAGCAGTACGAGCACTACCGCGACAAACTGCTGACATTCAAGGAAGCCGCATGAGCGAAGACTTTCCCTCCGCACGCTACGAAGCCATAGCGCTCTCCAATGAGAGCACCGTCGTCGCGGAGTTTCTGGCCGATGCGTCAGGCGTGCGGGAAACGGCGTACCAATCGGAAGCCGCACTGGAAAAGGAATTCATCGCACAATTGCAGGTGCAGGCCTATGAATACCTGCGAATCACTCGTGAAGAAGAACTCGTCAGCAATCTGCGTCGCCAGTTGGAACGACTGAACAAGCTCACCTTATCGGATGCCGAGTGGGAGCGCTTCTTCAAGACCAGCATCGCGGGTGCGAACGATGGCATTCTCGAAAAGACCGCACGTCTGCAGGAAGACCATGTGCAGGTCTTGAAGCGCGACGACGGCACGACTCGGAACATCTACCTGATCGACAAGGCCAACATCCACAACAACGCCCTGCAGGTCATCAATCAGTACGAGGTGGAGGGCGGCTCTACCGAGCGCCCTCGTGCCAACCGCTACGACGTGACGGTGCTGATCAATGGTCTACCCATGGTGCATGTTGAATTGAAGCGCCGGGGTGTGGACATCCGCGAGGCCTTCAACCAGATCAACCGCTACCAGCGCGACAGCTTCTGGTCGGGCTCTGGCTTGTTCGAATACGTGCAGCTCTTTGTCATCAGCAATGGCACGCTGACCAAGTACTACAGCAACACGGTGCGCGATGGTCACTTGAAGGAGCAGTCCGGCAAGCGCAACAAGAGCAAGACGTCCAACAGCTATGCCTTTACCAGTTGGTGGGCAGACGCGAAGAACCAGCCCATCACCGAACTGCGGGGATTCACCAGAACCTTTTTCGCCAGGCATTCGCTGCTGAACGTACTGACGAAGTATTGCGTCTTCGATGTGGACCGCAAACTGCTGGTGATGCGACCTTATCAGATCGTCGCGGCTGAACGCATTCTGCAGCGCATCGCCACGTCGACCAATCACAAGCAGTTGGGCACCATCGCAGCGGGCGGTTACATCTGGCACACCACCGGCAGCGGCAAGACGCTGACCAGTTTCAAGGCCGCGCAGCTTGCCAGAGGACTGCCGGACATCGCCAAGGTGCTGTTCGTGGTGGATCGCAAGGATCTGGATTACCAGACCATGCGCGAATACGAGCGTTTCGAGAAAGGCGCCGCCAACTCCAATACCTCCACCGCCGTGCTGCAACGGCAACTGGAAGACCCGAACGCCCGCATCATCATCACCACGATTCAGAAGCTGTCCCGCTTCGTTGCGAAGCACAGGAAGCACCCCGTGTATGACGCGCATGTGGTGGTGATCTTTGACGAGTGTCACCGCAGCCAGTTCGGCGACATGCACGCCGAGATCACGCGGATGTTCCGCCGCTACCATCTCTTCGGTTTCACCGGCACGCCTATCTTCGCCGAAAATTCGGGCAGTGCTCGCAGCAGTGGCAACGGCGACGGCGTGCTGCGGCGCACCACCGAGCAGGCCTTTGGGGACAAGTTGCACACTTACACGATCGTCGATGCCATCAACGACAAGAACGTGCTGCCCTTTCGCATCGACTACATCAACACGGTCAAGATGCCGCCCGGAATCAAGGACAAGAAGGTGTCGGCCATCGACACCGAGCGCGCACTGCTGGCGCCCGAGCGCATAGCGCAGGTTGTGGGCTACATTCGCGAGCACTTCGACCAGAAGACCAAGCGTGCGAGCAATTACCGTCACGATGGCAAGCGCCTGACCGGATTCAATTCGCTATTTGCCTGCGCGTCCATCGACGCTGCCAAGCGCTATTACGCAGAGTTCGCGGCACAGCAGCAAATGCTGCCCGAGGCACAACGTCTGAAGGTGGGCCTGATTTACAGCTTTGCGGCGAACGAAGAGGAAAGTGACGGCCTGCTCGGCGAAGAGGAGTTCGAAACCGAGAGTCTGGATCAGGGCTCGCGGGATTTTCTGGATACCGCCATCCAGCACTACAACGCGCTGTTCGGCACCAGTTTCGATACCTCGGCAGACAAGTTTCAGAACTACTACAAGGATTTGTCGCAGCGTCTGAAAAGGCGTGAGCTCGACATTGTCATAGTGGTCAACATGTTCCTGACCGGGTTCGACGCGACCACGCTCAACACACTGTGGGCAGACAAGAACCTGAAGGCACACGGGTTGATACAGGCTTTTTCGCGCACCAATCGCATCCTCAATTCGGTGAAGACTTACGGGAACATCGTCTCCTTCCGCAATCTGGAGCAGGAGACCAATGACGCTCTCGCGCTGTTTGGCAACAAGGACGCCAAGGGCGTCGTGCTGTTGAAGCCGTACGCCGAGTATTACGGAGAATACGAGAAGCGCGTTGGTGAACTCACGAGCGCCTTCCCGTTGGGGCAAGCCATCATCGGAGAAGCTGCGCAGAAGGCATTCATCAAGCTGTTCGGCACTCTTCTGAGGTTGAAGAATATTCTCACCGCGTTTGATGATTTCACGGGCAACGAGATCCTCACGGAGCGCGAGATGCAGGATTACCAAAGCCTGTATCTGAACTTGTACGCAGACTTCCGCCGCACATCGGAGGCCGAGAAAGAGTCGATCAACGATGACGTGGTCTTCGAGATCGAACTCATCAAGCAGGTGGAGATCAATGTCGATTACATCCTGCTGCTGGTCGAACAGTATTTGCGGAAGAAGGGGACTGGCGACGACAAGGAGATCCGCGCCACCATCGAGCGTGCCGTGAATGCCAGCCCTGGCCTGCGCAACAAGAAGGACCTGATCGAACAGTTCGTGGACTCCGTCAACACCAAGGCGAGAGTTGATGAACAATGGCAGGCGTTTGTGGCGACGAAAAAATTCGAAGAGCTCGAACGCATCATCGCTGAGGAGAACCTGAGTCCGGAGGCCACGCGCACATTTGTGGCCGATGCCTTCAGAGATGGCATCCTAGCCACAACCGGCACCGCGATCACCACGATCCTGCCCCCCGTATCGCGCTTCAGCAAAGACGGCCACCACACAAGCAAAAAGCAGTCAGTGCTGGACAAGTTGGGAGCGTTTTTCGAACGCTACTTTGGCCTGAGCTGAATGAGCCCTCACGATGTTTTTGTAGCTTCTCTGCGGACTCTCACCCGCCTGGTAGCGTGAAACTTGAGCAAGGGCCTTGCGCCTTCTCCAAACTGTCACCCGGATGTCGCACCCGTGTCACGCTGACACGCCAGAATGCCGTCATGTCCGAGCAACAGGGTGCGTTGATCCTCTCCCGATCGGGTTCAGACATTGCGAAAGAGTATGACTCTCCCTTTATTGATGCGGCTGCCGGCGACGGTGGCCGTTTTTTTTTGCGCCCTCAATACAGATGACAGGCCACCAGTCGGCCATCGTCATGCACCGGCTTGAGCACCGGCGTCTGGCTGTGGCAGACCTCCATGGCGCGGGGGCAGCGACTGGCGAAGCGGCAGCCGGCGGGCACGTTCACCGGCGAGGGGATCTCACCCGTGATCGGCGTGGACAGGCGCGTGCGCTCGCTGGCCGGGTCGGGCTCGGGATTGGAGGCGATCAGGATCTGCGTGTAAGGGTGCAGGGGCTCGAAATAGACCTTGTCGACGGGCCCGATCTCCACCAGCGCGCCCAGGTACATCACCGCCATGCGGTCACTGACATGGCGCACCATGGACAGGTCGTGGGCGATGAACAGCAGCGTCAGCCCCATGGAATGCCGCAGTTCGTCCAGCAGGTTCACCACCTGGGCCTGCACCGACACGTCCAGCGCCGAGATGGGCTCGTCACACACCACGAATTGCGGTTCGAGGATCAGGGCCCGGGCGATGCCGATGCGCTGGCGCTGGCCGCCGGAGAACTCATGCGGATAGCGCGATTGATGGTCGGCATGCAGGCCGACGCGCTCCAGCCAGGCCACAGCCTTGTCCCGCGCTGCGGCAGGTGGCAGCAGCTTGTGCAGCAGCAGGCCCTCGGTGAGGATCTCGCCCACTGTCATGCGCGGGTTCAGCGAGGAATACGGGTCCTGGAAGATCATCTGGAGCTTGCGCGAGAAGCGCCGGAAATCAGCTGGAGCGTAGCGTGCCGGCAGCGCCTCGCCGTGATAGCGCACCTGACCGCCCTGCTTGTCGTGCAGCCCCAGCAGCGTGCGGCCGAGGGTCGATTTGCCGGAACCGCTCTCGCCCACCAGGCCCAGCACCTCGCGCTCGCCGATGGCGAGGCTGATGCCGTCCACGGCATGCACGCGGCGCCCGCCGCCCAGATCGAAATGGTGGACGAGCCTCTCTACCTGCACCAGATCAGCCACCGTGACCTCCCTGTGCCTGCCGCTGCAGGGCATTGGCCGGCGCCTGCGGATGCAGCAGCCAGCAGCGGGAAAGATGCTGCGGTCCGGCCTCGACCGTGGCCGGAGCACGCGACTGACACACCTGCATGGCTTGCGGACAACGGGCGGCATAGGCACAGCCGGCGGGCGGCGCGAACAGATCGGGCGGACTGCCGTCGATGGGCTGCAGGCGCTGCGCCCGATCGCGATGACTGGCCGGCATGGCCTGGCGCAGGCCCAGCGTGTAGGGATGGGCCGAGCGATAGAACACGTCATCCACGCTGCCCGCCTCCACCACCTGACCGGCATACATCACGGCCACCTCGTCGGCCATGCGCGCCACCACGCCCAGATCGTGGGTGATCAGGATGATGGCCATGCCGGTTTCCTTCTGCAGCTCGCGCAGCAAGTCGAGAATCTGCGCCTGGATGGTCACATCCAGCGCGGTGGTGGGTTCGTCGGCGATCAGCAGCGCGGGCTTGCAGGCGATGGCCATGGCGATCATGGCGCGCTGCAGCATGCCGCCCGAGAATTCGAAGGGGTATTGCCGCGCCCGGCGCGCCGCCTCCGGGATGCGCACCAGCTCCAGCAGCTCGATGGCGCGGGACCAGGCCTGGCGGGCGCTGTAGCCGCGGTGCACGAGCAGCGGCTCGGCGATCTGATCGCCGATGCGCATGGTGGGATTGAGCGAGGACATCGGGTCCTGGAAGATCATGCCGATCTCGGAACCGCGCAACTCCCGCCCGGCGGCCTGGGTGCGACCGAGTATCTCCTCGCCCCGCAGGCGTGCGCTGCCAGCGGTGATGCGCCCGGGCGGCATGGGCGTGAGCCCCATCATGGCCTGCACGGTCACGGACTTGCCGCAGCCGGACTCGCCGACGATGGCCAGCGTGCGCCCGGCGTCGACACGGAAGTCCACGCCACGCACCGCCTTGACCGTGCCGCCGTAGGTGTCGAATTCCACGTGCAGATTCTGCACTTCGAGCAGAGGCACAGTCATTCCAGACTCCTCATGCGGGCATCCAGCGCGTCGCGCAGCCCGTCGCCCAGCAGATTGAACGCGAGCACGGTGATGCTGATGAACAGGGCCGGGAAGATCAGTTCATGCGGGTGCGTGAGCATGGTCGCCAGCCCCTCGTTGCTCATGCTGCCCCAGGACGCCGTGGGCGGCGCCACGCCCATGCCGATGAACGACAGGAAGGCCTCGGTGAAGATGGCGCTGGGCACGGCGAAGGTGAGTGTCACCAGGATCACGCCCAGCGTGTTGGGAATCATGTGGCGCAGCACCAGATACCAGTCCGGCGCCCCCAGCAGGCGCGAGGCACTGATGTAGGCCTGATGCCGGATCTGCAGGATCTGCCCGCGCACCAGGCGCGCGGTGGCCGGCCAGGCCAGCAGCACCAGGGCGGCCAGCATGGGCGCGATGCCGCTCTCCCCCGGCCCGATGCCGAACACCACCTGGAACAGGATCATGAAGAGCAGGAAAGGCAGCGCCACCACGAAGTCGGCGAAGCGCATCATCCACTGATCCACCCGCCCGCCCAGGAAGCCGGCCGTGCTGCCGTAGAGCACGCCGAGCAGCACATAGAGCACGGGGGCCACGATGCCGATGAACAGCGAGACGCGGGCGCCGGCCATCAGCCGCGCCAGCATGTCGCGCCCCAGATAATCGGTGCCCAGCGGGTGCAGCGCCAGCTTCACGTCATCCCCCTCGGCCAGCACCGTGGTTTCCGGCACCAGGGCGCGGGCGCGCACTTCGTCCAGGGTGATGACACGGGAGACCTCGACCTCGAGCACCTCGTACCGCGTGCTCAGGCTGCGGTCGGCGTTCAGGGCCACCAGGGAATAGTGGTAGGTGCCGGGACGCAGATCCAGGCGATCCTCGTAGAAACCGGCAGCGCCGCTGGCGAATTCGGCGATGGGCAGGCCGAAGGCCATGTCGGCCTCGACCGGGAAGATGTTGCGATACAGACGCAGAGCCCCCGCGCCCGGCACCGCATCCCAGAGCAGGCGCACCGCCTGGGAGGTGCCGGCCTGCGCCAGCCGCAGCCCGCTGCCATTCTCGAAACCGGCCGTGGCCAGACCGCTCCAGGCGGTGTAAGGCGCGACCACGGTGGCCGTGCGATCGGCCAGCGGCCCCTGACTGATCTGGTCGATGTCCTGGCGGGCCGGGTCCACCCGCCACAGCGCCGGGCCGAGCAGTGCGAAGGCCAGCAGCCCCACGATGATCCACAGGGACAGCAGCGCCCGGCGATTGCGGCGCAGCCGCGCCCAGGCATCCTGCCAATAGGAACGCGAAGGCCGGCTGATGCCCTGGGCATGGTCGCGCCGGTCGAGCGGCTGGAAGTCTTCGGCTCTCAGGCCCTGGGGCAGCTCGGTCGGACTCATTGCAACCTCACGCGCGGGTCGATCCAGCCATAGAGCAGGTCCACCACGATCACCATGGCCACCAGGAAGGCGCCGTAGAACACGGTGGTGCCCATGATCACCGTGTAGTCGAGCTGCTGCACCGCCTGCACGAAGTAGCGGCCCAGCCCGGGAATCGCGAACACCAGCTCCACCACGAAACCGCCGGTGGTGATGGCGGCGACGGCGGGCCCGAGCACCGTGATCACCGGCAGGATGGCGTTGCGCAACTGGTGACGGGTGAAGATGCGCGCCGGCGGCAGGCCCTTGGCGCGGGCGGTGCGGATGTAGTCCGAATGCATGATCTCCAGCATGGACGAGCGCATCAGGCGGGTGAGGTAAGCCATGGTGCCCATGCCCAGCACGAGGGCGGGCAGGATCATGTGACTGACTCCGCCCCAGCCGGCGACGGGCAGCAGCGACACGCCGAGCAGGGCATTGACGTTGACCAGGGCCAGCTGGCCGAGGGCGGCGAACACGAAGCTGGGCACGGAGATGCCAAGGATCACCAGGAACATGATGATCGTGTCGGGCAGGCGGTTGCGGTAGAGCGCGGTGAGCGCGCCCCAGAGCACGCCGCCCAGCGCCGCGAACAGCACGGCGAGAATGCCGAGGGTGGCGGACACGGGGAAGTGCTCGCGGATGATGTCGTTGACCTGGCGGTTCTGCTGAGTGAAGGAGATGCCGAAGTCGCCGCGCAGCAGGTTGCCGAGGTATTGCACGTACTGCTCGCCCAGGGGCTTGTCGAGGCCGTAGCGGGCTTCGAGGTTGGCGCGGATTTCGGGGCTGATGGCGCGGCCGCCGGAGAGCGGATCACCGGGCACGTTGTGCATGGCGAGGAACGTGGCCGTGGCGATGAACCAGACGGTGATGATTCCCTGCAGAATGCGTTTGAGTGTGTATTGCCACATGAGGGTGCCAATGGTCCTGTGATTCTCTGTCGCTCGTATCCCGGATCTGATGGGGCGGGGGTGGTCTGCCGCGACACGCCGTGAACCCATCCCTGGGGGCTCGGCTGCCGCCATCCCTGGCGGCAGACGGTCGCGTCAGACCACCCCCGCCCCATCCGATCCTGCATCACGCCGCCGGCAAAACCAGCGCCGCTCTCAATTCTTCAGTCTTCGCATCCGTCCTCATCAGGCCGGCAATACACGGAGAGCCTGGCCAAGCCCACGGAGCCGGCTCCTTGGCCACCCCCACCCGAGCGTGGTGCCCTTCCCGCACGCTGCCGCGGTCGTGTGGCACCGAACCAGCAGGCGGGTGGTGCGGTGGGTCCTGCGGGACCGTTGGCCGCCAGGACGGCGGCCACCGAGCCTCCATGGATGGGTTCACGGCGTGTCCCGCAGGACCCACCGCAGCGCCCGCCCGCCACATCGAAGCCCCATCAAGCGCTCAGCCCACAATCAGGGCTCCACCTCGATATACGCATTCGTGTAGTCGACCTCCGCCCCGAACACCCGGCGCAGAATCCCCTTCACCCGCGTGTCGGTGGCATACACCCTGCCCCGCTCGTAATTGCCGATCATCGCCACCTCGTCGAACAGGATCTGCTGGATCTCGCCGAAGGCCGCCATGCGCGCCACATTGTCGGTGGAGCTCTGCGCCTGCCGCACCAGCGCATCCACTCGCTCGCTGGCGAAACGTCCGCGATTGTTCAGGTTCCAGGAGGCGTACAGATCGGCGAAGGTCAGCGGGTCGTTGTAGTCCGGGCCCCAGCCCGAGAGCACGATGTCGAAGTCGCCCGCGTCCATTTTCGCCAGCCGCTGCTGGAAGGTCTGGGCGTCGATGATGATGTCCAGACCCAGATTGCGCTTGAACACTTCCTGGTAGTACTGGCTCGAGATGGTGGCCACGGGGGACGTATCGGCCAGCAGCACCAGCGGCGGGAACTGCGTCAGGCCCAGTTCCTGCCGCGCGCGCTCCAGATACTCCCGCGCCAGCGCCACGTCATAGGGGGCCTCCGGGGCCGGGTACTCCTCGCGGAACGGCCGCTCCACGCCCTGCAGCCACACGGGAAACAGACTCTTGGCTGGCAGATAGCCGGGCAGCTTGATGACGCGATCCACCAGCTCGTTGCTGTTCTGTGCCAGCTGCATGGCCTTGCGCAGGTTCAGGTTGCGGGTGACGCGCTCTGGACGGTGATTGAAGTCGATGAAGAACACGCTGCCATCCATGAATCGGTCCAGATGCCAGCGCTGCTGCATGGCCCCTTCCAGCATCTCGGCACTCAGGTCCACCTGCACGATGCGGCCGTCCTTGTAGAGATTGAGCAGGGTATTGGAGTCAGAGGTGATATAGGCCGCGTTGATGGCGTTCAGACGCACGCGGGCCTGATCCCAGTAATGCGGGTTGCGCTCCATGCGCAGGCTGGCGCCGTGCACCCAGCGCGTCAGCATGAAGGGACCGCTGTAGAGCATGGTGTCGGCATCGGCGCCGTAGCGTTCGGCCATCTGCCGGTGAAAGGCGGCGGGGATCGGCAGATAGGTGGCAAAGGCCACCAGCTTGTCGAAATAGGCGACCGGCTGCTCCAGTTCGACCTCGAGTGTGCGCGCATCCAGGGCCCGCACGCCGACCTCGGCCACGGGCACCGCACCGGTGTTGGCCGCCTCGGCGTTCTTGATGGCATAGAAGATGAAGGCGTACTGCGAGCCCGTGGCCGGGTCGAGCGCCGTCTTCCAGGCGTACTCGAAATCGCCCGCCGTGATGGGCTCGCCATTGCTCCAGCGGGCGTTCTCGCGCAGATGGAACACGGCGCGGGTGCCGTCGATCTCCCAGCGCTCGGCCAGGCCCGGCACGATCTGGGAATTCTCGTCGTAGCGCAGCAGCCCTTCCATGACGTGACCAAGCACCATGCCGCTCACCGCGTCGGTGGTCAGCATGCTGTTGAGCTGGGGTGGCTCTTCGCGCATGTAGATGGTGATCTCCTGCCGCTCGACATCCACCGCGCCTGCCGTGCCGCCGGTGCCGGAGCTGGCGAGCCTGGCCAGGAAGTCCAGCAGGAACATCAGCAGCACCAGAACCAGCAGGGCAGCGGCCCCGAACAGGGCGAGCGGGCGCCCGGCGGAGCGCGCGAAGCTGTCGTCTGAGGGTGTCGAGTGCTGCATGGGCCAGTCTGCAAAGGGGGAATCGTCCGCAGAATACCCCAGCCTCTTGCGGCCCGTCGATACGCCTCGCGTGCTCGCCTGGCCGTCCTCCGTGAGTACAATGCCTTCAGATCCATCCAGCCCAGGAGAACACCATGGAACAGGAAATCGAGCAGTTCACCGCCATCTACACTCAGGTCACCAGCTTTCTGGTGAATTACAGCTTCCAGATCATCGGCGCGATCATCGTGCTGCTGGCCGGCATCTTCGTGGCGAACAAAGTCCACCACGCCGTGGTGGCCCTCTGCCGCCGGCGCGCGCTGGATGTGACCCTGAGCAATTTCATCGCCAGCACCGTCCGTCTGCTGGTCATCGCCCTCACGGCCGTGATCGCCCTGGGCAAGCTCGGCATCAGCGTGACGCCCTTCGTCGCCGCCATCGGCGCCCTCTCCCTGGGAGCCGGTCTGGCCGTGCAGGGGCTGGTCTCGAACTACGGCGCAGGGTTCAACATCATTCTGGCGCGCCCCTTCGTGGTGGGTGACACCATCGCGGTGAACGGCGTCAGCGGCATCGTCGAGGAAGTGCACCTGGCCTACACGCTGCTCACCGACGAGGACGGCGTGCGCATCAGCATCCCGAACAAGCACATCGTGGGCGAGATCCTGCACAACTCGCAGCGCGACACCATCGTCGAGCTGACCGTGGATGTGGCCTATCAGAGCGATCCCCGCGCGGCCATCAACACCGTGCAGCAGGCCCTGCAGGCGGTGGAAGGCATCAGCAGCGAACGCGCCCCGCAAGTGGGCATCGATGCCTTCGGGGCGAACGGCATGACCCTGGGCATCCGCTTCTGGGCCCTCACCTCAGTCCGCTTCGAGGCGCGCTATCTCGCCAACCTGGCCATCCTGGATGCCCTGCAGGCGGCGGACATCCGCATTCCCTTCCCGCAGCGCGAGGTGCGCATGCTGCCGGGCTGAGTTGTGACGCAGTGCACAGTTCAGACAATGTGAGAATTTTCCTACAGGGAAGTGTCCCAGTTTTTACCCCTGTTAGGTCTCGCAGAGCCTCCCCACTTCGGTCAAAATGTGTTCAACATGATCAAGGATTGTGCAATTTCGGTTGCACTCATGATCAAGGAAGGACCGTAAGGACTGAATCGCTGGAAAGAGGCTCATACCATGAAACTGTTCCAAACCACTCTGGCCGCACTCACACTGCTCGGCACTCTGCTCACCAGCAGCGTGACATTCGCCCAGGCGAGCACCGAAGCACAGTGCTCCGTGCTCTACGCCGGCCAGACCACCGAAGTGGGTGCGGTGTGCGTGACCATCAACACGGACAATGTCTATCTGGATTACCTGCTGATTGGCGACTGGAAACTGAACGAGGCGCACGCCTGGATCGGTGACAACCTGTCCCTGCTGCCCGTCAACGGCAGTGGCAATCCGCAGATCGGATTGTTCCCGCACAGTGCCTCGAATCTGAACAGCGCCAGCCACAGCTTCACCATTCCCCTGAGCAGCCTGACCATCAATGCTGACACATTCTGCAACGCAGACGTGTTCGTGGCGGCCCACGGCGTGGTCTCCCGCGTGGTGGCCGGCGGCGATACCGGCAGTGGCACCGGGGGTGGCAAGTCCGACAAGTCAGGCAAGTCAGGCAAGTCGGACAAGTCCGGGAAATCCGACAAATCCGGTCAGTCAGGCAAGAGCGGCAAGTCCGGTCAGTCAGGCAAGAGCGACAAGTCCGGCCAGTCAGGCAAGGGCAAGACCAGCTCGGCCAAGAGCAGTGGCGGCAAGTCCTGGAATGCCGTGAGCGATTTCAGCAGCAGCACAGTGGCCTATGCGGCCAACGGTAGCAGCAAGTCCTCTGCCAGCAACTCGTCCAGCAAGAACAAGAGCAAAGGCAATACCAGCACCAGCAACAAGGGCAAGTCCGACAAGTCAGGCAAGTCTGACAAATCGGGCAAATCTGACAAATCGGGCAAGTCCGGCAAGTCCGGCAGCACGGGAGGCGGCAGCACCGGTGGCGGCACCAGCAACCCGGTCGTGCAGACCGAGTCCGCCTGGGCAGGCACTCTGCAGATCAGTGCTGGCGGCAGCTGGGCCCGCTATTTCACCTTCAAGAATGATTTCTGCGAGGACGAAGAGGAAGACCCGGGCGTGGTACTGCCCCAGGGCTGCTTCAATGTGTTCGCCCAGGGTGACATGTCCAGCTCGGCCGGTCTGACAGGCGTGACACCCTTCCTGCCGCTGGGCATCACCGACGGTGCCACAGGCTATCTGAACAGCTTCGACAGCACTCTGGTGCCTGGTTTCAGCAGCGTTCTGCTGGGCGCCAATGGCACCTCTTACGGCAATGCTGTCATCGGCTACCTCGGTGCCAGCCAGCTGCAAATCGCGTTCGAGCTGACCAACAGCTCCAACCCGACGCGCTACCTGCAAAGTGTGCGCGCCTATGTCGGCGGCCAGGGCAGCTTCGCGAACATCGTGTCGCCGGCGCTTTACGGCCTGACCGCGACGCAGTTCCCGGAGTTTCCGCTGCTCACTCTGGGCAGCGACCTGCCGGGCCAGTTGGACATCGTTGTACAGGCCACCATCTGCAACGCAGGTGGCGATTCGTAGACACCAGACTATTTCCGCAGGTTTTTCTGCAACGCCCGGCTGCACCACAGTCGGGCGTTTTCTTTTGGGGCCGACAGAAATCGAGCACTCGTCCGTATACCGCGGTGAACAGTGAATGAAACATGCACGAGCGCCGTTTAGAATGCGGCGAGATCACTGCGCAGGCCAGGAAACTCCTGTTGTTCACGCGTTGTCACCAGGCAGATGGTCTACGGAGCAAGGATCTCTATGACAGACGACGAAGCGCTGATGCAGGCCATCGTTGCCGGCGATTCCAGAGCCTATGAGGCGGCCATCCGCCAGCATCTGAAATCCATCAGCCATTTTGCCTTTCGCATGCTCGGCAACAGCAAGGACACCGAGGACATCGCTCAGGAAACCTTCCTGCGCCTGTGGACGCATGCCGGCACCTGGCAGCGCGAGAAGGCCAGTGTCAGCACCTGGCTGCATCGGATTGCACACAATCTGTGCATCGATTATCTGCGCAAGGACAAGTCCGCCCTGAGCAGCGAATACGAAGACGAGCATGCGGGCACCGACCGCCCGGCGGATGCACCAGAGAAGGCCGAGCAGCTGCAGGCCTTGCAGCAGGCGCTTGAAGCGCTGCCCGAACGTCAGCGCAGCGCCATGGTGCTGAGCCATTATCACGGCTTCTCCAACAAGGAGATCGCCACGATCATGGACATCTCGGTGGATGCCCTGGAATCCATCCTGGCGCGGGCCAGACGCAGTTTGAAAGCGCAGTTGAAACATTGACCAGGCTCCAGCAGAGAGCCGGCACACACAACCAACAGAGCACAGAGCTGACCATGAACATGACACCAGAGAGATTCGCGCAACTCGTCGAGACCCACGGCAGCCAGCCCGCGCGCTGGCCCGCGCAGGAACGTCAGGCCGCCGAAGCCTGGCAGCGTGACAATCCGGCCGCCCAGGCCCTGTGCCACGAGTACGCCCGGCTTGAAGCCCTGCTCGATGCCCTGCCGGCCCCGGTGCTGCCCGGCCTTGAACAGCGCGTGCTGCAACGTGCTGCCAGCCTTGCTTCCGACAGCCTGCTGGATCAGGCCATGGACTGGCTGCTGCCGCGTGGCGATCGCCTGCTGGCCTGGATCTGGCGCCCGGCCCTGGTGGCCTGCCTGCCCCTGGTCTGCGGCATCTACATGGCGAATTTCTTCAGCTTCGGCATCAGCGGCCCGGAAGTGGCGTGGGAAGAGGAACTGGCACTGCTCGCCTTGAATGATTACGCGGAGATCGCCGAATGAGCATCAATCGCCGGTGTGTGGTGAAGTGGGTGTTGATCATCTCGCTGAGCCTGAATCTGCTGATCTTCGGTGGCATCACCGCGCGCATCCTGATCGACCCGGACGGCCGCCCGCTGCCGCCCAATCTGGCATGGATACTGGATGATCTGGACGCCGCGACCCTGGCACGCCTGGAACCGAAAATGGACGAGTATCGAGCTGCCAGCCGACCGCTGCTGGGTGAGGTGTTTCGCGCGCAGGCTGGCGTCAACGCCTTGCTGGCCGAGGAACCACTGAACGTGGAGGCGTTGAACGAGGCCTTCGATGAATTGCGCGAGGTCTCCATGCGCTTCCTGGAGATCACGCAGCAGCAGACGGTGGAGATCTTCGCGCAGATCACGCCGGAACAGCGTCTTGAAGCCATGAGCTTCATGCGCGAGCGGCGCGACCCGGAAGCATCGCGCCAACTCGACAACGAGCGCTGAGGCGCGCCCCTACTGCACGCGTCGCAGTGTCTGCATGCCCTGCGGACTGCGCTGCACCATCACATCCGGGCCTTCAAACTCCACTGTGCTGGTGATCTCCTGTCCCATGGCATCCAGCCGGATGCTGTCAGCGTCCACCCAGACATACGGAAAACTGATGCCGAAGGCCTCCACGGAGACTTCGGTTGGCGTGTAGGTGAGCACGATGCTCTGTCCCTGGAAATCACCCGACCAGGTGCCCAGGATCAGTTCCTGCTTGCTGGGACCGGACGAGCCGGCGCAAGCAGCCAGAACGATGCCCAGCAGCACGAGAAGCGCGGGGCGCAGCGCACTGCGCAGGAAGAAACGAGACAGACTGGCAGACATGAGTGAAACCTTCTGAGTGGAACGCGCCCACACCGCCGACCCTCATGGACGGGCGGCGTCGCGTTGGCGCAATGCTACCGGTATCGCCGGCAGCCTGCATGGGAAATTCTGCTAAGCTGCCGCCCGCCGCCGACACTTCGACGCAAGGAGCCCCCCCAGCATGACACTCACTCCCGGCATCTACCGCCACTACAAGAACAAGCTCTATCAGGTGTACGGCGTCGCCCGGCACAGCGAGACGGAAGAGGAACACGTGGTCTACCGACCGCTGTATGGCGAGCGCGGGCTGTGGATACGCCCGCGTGCCATGTTCGAGGAAACCGTCGAGGTGGATGGCACGCGCGTCCCGCGTTTCGCCTTCGTCGAGGCGGCGCCGGACGCCACGTTCACGCGCTAGACGTCTCGCCTGCATTCACCCGGCGCTGTGCCTCGCGCGCGAGCTGCTTCTCGTGACGCCGGCGGGCGATGGTCTGGGCCATGGATTCGCCGATATGCGGCTCGCCACGCTCGCGCGCCAGCTGCACCTGCCGCTCGCGCTCGGCAAAGCGACGCAGCTGGGCAGCATCGTGACTGTCATGGCAGTGCGGGCAACTGATGCCGTGTGCATAGAAAGGCGAGGCCTTTTCTTCTTCGGTGATGGGCATGCGGCAGGCGTGGCACTGATCGTAGCGGCCCTTCTCCAGCTGATGATTCACCGTCACCCGATTGTCGAAGACGAAGCATTCCCCCTCCCACAGGGACTCCTCCTGGGGCACCTCTTCCAGATACTTCAGGATGCCGCCCTCCAGGTGATACACCTCGGCGAAGCCCTGCTGTTTCATGAAGGCCGTGGACTTCTCACAGCGGATGCCCCCGGTGCAGAACATGGCCACCTTGCGGTGCTTCTGCGGATCGAGATGTTCACGAGCGAACTCGGGGAACTCGCGGAATGAGGTGGTCTGCGGATTCAGGGCATTGCGGAAGGTGCCGATCTGCACCTCGTAGTCATTGCGGGTGTCCACCAGCAGCACGTCGGGGTCACTGATCAGGGCGTTCCAGTCGGAGGGCTTCACATAGGTGCCGACGATCTGGTTCGGGTCGATGTCTTCCACGCCCATGGTCACGATCTCCTTCTTGAGCTTGACCTTGGTGCGGTAAAAGGGATTGTCGTCGGCGTGGGACTCCTTGGCGGTGAGCGTCTGCAGCCGCGGGTCGCTGCGCAGCCAGGCGAGCACGGTGTCGATGCCTTCGCGCGGACCGGCAATGGTGCCGTTGATGCCTTCAAGAGCCAGCAGCAGGGTGCCGCGGACTTCATTGGCGGTCATCAGATCGTGCAGGGGGGCACGCAGGGATTCAAAGTCGGGAAGGCGCACGAACTTGTAGAGCGCCGCTACAACGATAGCAGTCATGAAATGTCCTCTTGCCGCCTGGATCGCAAATCCAGCGCAAATGGTTAACGAATAGCCACACGCGTGGCGCGGGCATTCTACCTCATGTTCGTCCGGGGGTTGGAGCCTGCTTGCAGGCGAACGTTGCGCGATCCCGATCCCAATCTCGATCCCGGCCCCGGCCGCCGGGTTTGCCGTTCTGCGACTGACCCGCACCCCTCCCGGGTGCCCTCGCATCGCCAGGAGCCGCGGTCTCCTGGCTCACTCGGTGCGGGTCTCTTACGTCGCTGAACGGCAAACCCGACGTCCGGCGCCTAATTCAGTGCCATCCGATTGACAGCGTTCGCCCGCAGTCTCGGGCGTTGATGTACCGCTGAAGCCAGGTCGCGCGCCGAGGGGAGGCCGGGAAGGACCGTGAGCCGCCCGGACGGCGGCGAGTCGAGCCGCCATGGATGGCTTCACGGCGTGTCCTTCCCGGCCTCCCCTCGGCGTGCGACCGTCATGCGGCAGTGCTGGGCCGGGTCAGTGGCCGGACTCGTGCTCGCGGATCACCTGCAGGAAGGCAGCGCCGTATTTCTCCAGCTTGCTCTGCCCCACCCCGCTGATGTCCAGGAACTGCTGCGAGGTCAGCGGCCGGTAGTGCACCATGTCCATCAGGCTCGCATCGTGGAAGATGACATAGGGCGGCACATCTTTCTCCTCCGCCAGGCGCCGGCGACACTCACGCAAGGCATCCCACAGCACACGGTCCGCATCGCCCACCTGGGCCGAGCCACGCGCCTTCTTCTGCGGTTTGGCCAGCACCTCCTGCACATCCACCCGCAGGTCGATGCGCTCCTCGCCCTTGAGCAACGCGCGCGCCTTCTCGGCCAGATGCAGGCCGCCATAGCTGGTGTGATCCACATTCAGATAGCCGCGCGCCACCAGCTGGCGAAACACCGAGCGCCAGGCATTCGCCGCCAGCTCCCGGCCGATGCCATAGGTGGAAAGGTGTTGGTGCGCGTTCTGGTAGATCTTGTCGGACTCGGCACCCAGCAGCACATCGATCAGGTAATTGACCCCGAAGCGCTGACCGGTGCGGTAGACACAGGACAACGCCTTGCGCGCCGCCTCGGTGCCATCCCAGGTCGGGGCCGGCGTCAGACAGGCATCGCAGTTGCCGCAGCGCTCTGGTGCCTGCTCGCCAAAGTAGTGCAGCAGCGCCTGACGCCGGCAGCTGCTGATCTCGCACAGGCCCAGCATGGCGTCGAGCCGCGCGCGCTCGATGCGCTTGAAGCTCTCGCTGCCCTGGGACGCATCCATCATCTGCCGCAGCATGATGACATCCTGCAGACCGTAGACCATCCACGCGGTGGCCGGTTCACCGTCACGCCCGGCGCGGCCGGTTTCCTGATAATAGGCTTCCAGACTCTTGGGCAGGTCCAGATGCACGATGAAGCGGACATCCGGCTTGTCGATGCCCATGCCGAAAGCGATGGTGGCCACGACGATCACGCCGTCCTCGCGCAGGAAGCGCTGCTGATGGCGCTGGCGCTGCTCGGCGGTGAGCCCCGCATGATAGGGCACGGCGTCGAAGCCCTGCTCCACCAGCCAGGCGGCAGTGTCATCCACTTTCTTGCGGGACAGACAGTAGACGATGCCGGCGTCCTTCTCATGCTCGCGGCGCAGGAAGCGCAGCAGCTGCTGCCGCGGCGTGTGCTTCTGGGTGATGCGGTACTGGATGTTGGGCCGGTCGAAGCCGCTGACGAAATGGCGCGAGTCGGTCAGTCCGAGCCGCGCCACGATCTCGTCGCGGGTGTTGGCGTCGGCCGTGGCCGTCAGCGCGATGCGGGGAACCTGAGGGAACTGCTCCTGCAGCAGGGAGAGCTGCAGGTAGTCGGCGCGGAAATCGTGGCCCCACTGGGACACACAATGCGCCTCGTCGATGGCGAACAAGGCGATCTCCACGCTGCGCAGCAGGTCGAGCGTCGATGGCTGGGTCAGCCGCTCCGGGGCCACATAGAGCATGTCCAGTGCGCCGCTGCGCAGGGCCTGCATCACCTCGCGCTGGGCCTCCAGGCTCAGGGAGGAATTCAGGAAACTGGCCCGCACCCCCAGCTCGCGCAGGGCGTCGACCTGATCCTGCATGAGGGCGATGAGCGGGGAGATGACGATGCCGACGCCGGAGCGCAGCAGGGAGGGAATCTGGTAGCAGAGGGACTTGCCGCCGCCCGTGGGCATCAGCACCAGCGCATGGCGACCGGCCATCAGCTCGTCGATGATCGCGCGCTGTGGCCCGCGAAACTGCTCATAGCCGAAGACGTCCTTCAGCACCTGCTCGGGGGAGTTGTTCATGACATGCGCTGCCCAGGCCGCGAGGGGCCGTCCCTGGTCCGGCCTGCCTCAGCGTGCCGCCAGGCGGTCGCGATACTGCGCCAGCGCCAGCTTGAGCTTCTCGGCGTTCTGCGGCCCCATGCGCAGCAACTGCTTTTCCACCGGGGAGTAGCTCTCCAGCGTGGAGTCGGCGTAGAGGTACATGACGCGGGGCTTGACCAGCTGGAACGGGCCTTCGGCCGTGCGGGCATTGACCACCGTGTCGATGGCGCGCAGCAGCGTGGCGTCGAAATCACGGTTCGGGTAGCCGATCTCGGCATAGGCTTCCTGCAGCAATGGCTTCACCAGACGATAGATCGGCACGGCAAGATCGGGGCTCACCGCCACGAGGCCATCCACCAGCGCCGTGTAGCGCTGATAGGACACGGTCTGCATTTCGTAGAGATTGGTGTCCAGCTCGCGCACGGAAGGCTGCTGCTGCAGGCGGCGCACCGGGTAGTCGAGCTGGGGCAGATTGCCCTCCGCCACGTTGTCGACAAACACCACGAAGCGGCGGATGACTTCCTCGGAGGTGATCAGATTCAGCAGGGCCGCCCCGGTTTCGATGGCACCCAGGCGGGCCAGCACGAATTCATCGCTATCGTTCAGCCCGGGCAGATCCACGGCCGGCTCCGGCGTGGGCGTGGGTGCAGGCGTGGCCTCCACCAGTTCGACCACCGGGGGCGGCGTGGCGTCCTCGGTGACGCGCGCCACGGTGGGTGCCGGGGCAATCACGCGTTCGACCGGTGCAGGCGTGGCCGGCACGGGCGGCGCGATCTCGACGGTGCGCGTGCCCTCAGGGCTCTCGAAGGTGGCCGCCAGATAGACCAGGAACAGCAGGCCGATGACGGCGATTGCAGCAATGATGGTCAGACTCTTCTTTGGCATGGGAAACCCCGGATAGCGTGATGGCAGCAGGTGCGGGCAGTGGCAGGCGTCGGCGGCATTCTGTCACAGCGGGTTTGGCAGCGGCAAGCACGGGGCCGAGACATCAGCACATTGCCGCGGACTGCCTGAATTGTGGCAGGTTTGCGGGCCGCAGCCGCCTCAGAACGAGCCGGCACCGAGCAGCACAGCCACCCCCAGCGCGGCGAAGATCAGCGCCGCCACGGCGTGCACGGCACGCACCGGGATACGGTCGGCAATGCGGTTGCCCAGCAGCACGGCGGGCACATTGGCGATCATCATGCCCACCGTCGTGCCCAGCACCACGGGCACCAGCGCGGCATAGCTGGCAGCCAGGGCCACGGTGGCCACCTGGGTCTTGTCCCCCATCTCTGCCAGGAAGAAGGCAATGAAGGTGGCCATGAACACACCGGCATGGGCGAGTTTCGCGTCGTTCTCGTCGAACTTGTCGGGGATCAGCGTCCAGCCGGCCATGGCGAGAAAGGACAGGCCCAGGATCCAGCGCAGCGTCTGCGGTGCCAGCAGTTGGGTGATCCAGGCCCCCAGGGCACCGGCCACCCCGTGGTTGAGAAGCGTCGCCACCAGGATGCCGAGGATGATGGGCACGGGCCGGCGAAAGCGCGAGGCCAGGATGAAGGCCAGCAATTGCGTCTTGTCGCCAATCTCGGCGAGGGCGACTACGCCGGTGGAAACGAGGAAAGCGTCCAGGATGAGAACTCTGCGGCAAGGTGTCAGGGGCCGCGATTATAGGCGGTGCGGCGGCGCAGCGCCACGCCGCGCTACCAATCCAGGCGACTGCGCCGGTAATCCCGCTGCGTGCGCTGCTGCATGGCCAGCAGTTCCTGCAGCCGGATCGGGGCACTGGCCTGCTCCCCTTCACTGAGCGCCGGGGTCGCTTCCAGCACTGCCTGCGCCTGGCGCACGGAGTCATCCAGCGCATTCACGGCCGAGCGGATCCGATCCCCGTGCATCTGCCGCTGCATTTCCCATTCACGCCAGGCCGGATTCTCGCGCCGCACCGTGCCGCACTGCTGCACGACCTGCCCTGTCGGCCCCACGACATCCCGGCAGACGAAGTCGCTGATATAGCGCTCGACCGGGCGATTGAGTCCCAGCGGCACATCGTGCATGGCGAACTGGGCCAACTGGAATTCAGTCACGGCGCGGGCATGCAGCAGCTCGAAGCGCTCGGCTGCGTCGAGTGTGCGGGGCAGCGGCGCGGGGGTGGCCAGTGGACCTTCAGCAGACGCGGGGAGGCGCGGCGTGGCCAGGGCATCGCTGTAAAGCGCCTGCAGTGCTTCGATGTCGCGGATGCTGGCAAGGGCGGAACGGCTGAGGCGATTGCCGCCAAACACTTGTTGCTTGAAGCGTCCGTAAGCCAGCAGCGCACTGATGTATTCCGGGGAGTCGGCCGGGTGCAGACGCTTTTGCAGATAGAAGGCCAGGTGGGCACGATCATCGGCGAGCTCCCAGTTTCCCGCCGCCATGTAGGCATCGATCAATGACGGGAGGATGGCGATCTGCTGCGGGCTGTGCAGCCCGTGACTGATGCGAGTGATGGCGAGGGCACGCTCCCGCAGTTGCGCGGCCTGCGCGTGCTGACCGAGTTCAATGTGCAGGGCGGCGTAGTCGTTCAGCACTTCGATCAGGCCCATGTCGTAGGGACCGCGCTCGCTCTCCAGCGCCACCAGCGCCGCCTCGAAGCGCTGCAGTGCGGCACTGAGTTCGCGGGCACGCTGCGCGGCGGCTTCAGGGTCCGGCTCCGGAGCGTCGTCGTCCTCGGCGGTGTCAGAGACCGACAGTTCCTCACTTTGCGCCTGCATGGCCTCTGCCTCGCTCTGCGCACGAGTGTCGGCCGCCGGGTCAGCATCTCCCGCCTGGGCCCAGGCGGCATTGCCCAGCAGACACAGCATCAGCACTGCCATCACTCTGCACATACACCTTCACCACGCTTCATCGACTTGTGTCAGCTTCTCAACGTCAGCCCCGGCAGCGGGTTTACCCTGTCCGGACGTCCGCAATTGACGCGACTGGCAGCCCACTGCACACTCCGGCTGCCATCCTCGGCCCGGAACTCCAGCGTCTGCGGCATCAGACCACCAACGCGGAAACGGCGCAAGCCGGGTGGACGGCGTGTCGTCATTTGCGTCAGATCAAGGCACCGGGCGTTTGCCACACGGCATGATCGGCACCACGTTGCCGCGCTGCCTGTCAGGAAAAATCAGGGTTATCGCATGGAATTCAAGGACTACTACACGATTCTGGGGGTCGCTGCCGATGCCGACCTCAAGGCCATCAAGACGGCCTACCGCCGTCTGGCCCGCAAGTATCACCCCGATGTCAGCACCGAGAAGGAAGCCGAGAAGCAATTCAAGGATGTGGCTGAAGCCTATGAAGTGCTTTCCGACGAGAAAAAGCGCGCCGAGTACGACCAGCTGCGCCAGTACGGCAGCGCCGGTCAGCGTTTCGAGCCACCACCCGGCTGGCAGAGCGGCGGTGCGGGCGCTCACGGCGATTTCTCGGACTTCTTCGAAAGCATCTTCGGCGCCGGGCGCCGCGGCAGTGCAGGCCATGGCTTCCAGAGCAGCGAGGACTTCACGTCCAGTCGCGGCCGCGACATCGACGTGGAGATGCCCCTGTTCCTTGAGGACACCTTCTCCGACGAGCCCCGGCCGCTGGAGTACAGCATGCCCCACTACGGCGAGCACGGTCGGCTGCCGGACATCCGCAAGACGCTCAGCGTGAAGCTGCCGCCGGGTGTGGCGGACGGCGATCGCATCCGGCTCAAGGGCCAGGGCGGGCCCGGCTTCGGCAATGGCCCGGCGGGCGATCTCTACCTGCATATCCGCCTGGTGCCGCACCCGCTGTTCGATGTCACGGGCCATGATCTGAGCATCACGGTGCCGGTGGCCCCCTGGGAGGCCGCGCTGGGCGCCCGCATCACGCTGCCCACCCTGACGGGGAAGATCACGCTGACCCTCGCGCCGGACAGCCAGAACGGCCAGCGACTGCGCATCAAGGGCAAGGGCCTGCGCACCCGCACCGGGGCCGGCGATCTCTACGCGGTGCTCAAGGTAGAGATGCCTGCCAGCGGCACGCCCGAGACGAAGCGTCTGTGGCAATCACTGGCAGACACTGCCGCGTTCAATCCACGCAAGCACTGGGAGGTCTGAGATGCAGACAGAGAATTCCGCCAGCCTGTACCTGCATGAAGCCTGTCATGCGCTGGACATTCCCGCTGCCGAGATCATCGAGATCGTGGCCCTGGGCATCGTCGCCCCCGCTGGAGATTCCCCGGACACCTGGGAGTTCGACCTGCACATGCTCAGCACCGCGCGTCGCGCGCGGCGCCTGCAGCGTGACCTGCACCTGGACTGGGAAGCCGTCGCCCTGGTGCTCGACCTGCTGCACGAGCGCGAGCGGCTGCAGCAGGAGAACACCTTGCTGCGCCGTCAGCTGCAGCGCCTGCTCGGAGACTGACGCGCGGTGGGCATCGAAATTGAACGCAAGTTCCTGGTGCACGCCGACCGGCTGCCTGTGCTGCCGCCAGGCGAGCGCATCGTGCAGGGCTATGTGCCGGCGCTCAATCGCGTCACCGTGCGAGTGCGCCTGCGTGGCAACCGCGCCTGGCTCACGCTCAAGGGACCGACCACCGGCATCAGCCGCAGTGAATTCGAGTACGAGATCCCCGTGGCCGACGCCGAGGCCATGCTGGCCGAGCTGTGCCAGGCCGGCGTCATCGAGAAGACCCGCCATGAGATCCTGCACGCGGGCCAGCGCTGGGAGCTGGACGTGTTCGCCGGCGCCAATGCCGGCCTGTTGCTTGCGGAACTGGAACTGCCCAGCGAAGACGAGCCCTTCGCGTTGCCCGACTGGGTTGGCGAGGACGTCAGCAGCGACCTGCGCTATTCCAATCAGGCCCTGATGCAGACACCCTGGACCACCTGGCAACGCTGACGTCACCAAACTGCCACACTGCTTTCACATTCGCGTCATCCACACCCGGCACACTGCTGCGCAAACGAGCCATCGAGGTGACTGGAATGAGCGATACTGCAAAGACTCGCGCCCTGCATCATCCCCTGCGCTACCGCACCATCTTCCTTTCCGACATCCATCTGGGTTTCAAGGGCTGCCAGGCCGAGTTCCTGCTGGACTTCCTCAACGCGACGGACTCCGACACCCTTTACCTGGTGGGTGACATCTTCGACGGCTGGGAAATGAAGAAGAAATCCTATTGGCCGGCCGCCCACCAGAAGGTGGTCAATGCCATCCTGCGCAAGGCGGCCGCCGGCACTCGCGTGGTCTACACCCCGGGCAATCACGACGAGAGCGCACGCCACTACTGCGGCCACCACTTTGACAACATCGAGATCCGCGACACCGCCGTGCACGAAACCGCCGATGGCCGGCGACTGCTGGTACTGCACGGCGACCAGTTCGACACCATCGTGCAATGCAGCCCCTGGCTGTCGAAAACGGGCAGCACCCTGTACGGGCATCTGCTGCGCCTGAACCGGCTGATCAATTTCCTGCGCTCTCTTCTGGGCCTGCCCTACTGGTCCATCGCCGCCCACCTCAAGCACAGGGTCAAGAACGTGATGAGCTACATCGGGCGCTTCGAGGAAGCTGTGGTGAACTCGGCGCGGGCGCAGAGGGTCAATGGCGTGGTCTGCGGCCATATTCACAAGGCCGAGATCGCCCGCTTCGGCGACACGCTGTACTGCAACACTGGCGACTGGGTGGAGAGCTGCACGGCGATGGTGGAGGGCCACAACGGCGAGCTGCAGATCCTGCGCTGGACGGAACAGGCTCAATGTCATCGCGACGAAGTTTTGCTGGCAGGTCCTTGACTGATGGGTATACTGAGGCCGACGTCCCGTCATCGACCTAGTGAGAACAACAAGAATGAACAAGACTCTCCGCTCGCTGCTCGCCACAGCGGTGCTGGCCGGCTCGGCTGCACTGCCCGTTTCCACTGCATTCGCCCAGAACCAAGTCATCCTCGGCCCGGTCGGCCCCAGTCCCTATGACATCATTCCGGCCTGGCACAAGCCCTTTCAGGAACCCGGCTATGCCTTCGGCGGCAATTCCGGCGTCTTCGCCGAATCCCCCGACCGCATCCTCGTGGCCATGCGCGGCGAAGCCCGTCTGCCCCAGCCGATCCCGCCCGAATACGCCGGCTATGCCGGTTCCATCGGCATCAACGTGCTGACGGCCACCGAGCTGCGCACCTGGCGCAACTGCCTCTACGCCCTGGATGGCGACGGCAATGTCGTCGAGAACTGGACCCAGTGGGACGTGCTGTGTGCCGACTCCGACGGCCCCGGCCCGCACCGCCTGCGCATCAGCCCCTACGACCCGGAAAGGCGTGTCTGGGTGATCAACGAGACCTTCCACACCATCTACGTGTTCAGCAATGACGGCAGCGAACTGCTCATGACCCTGGGCGAGAAAGGCGTGCCGGGCTGGGACGAAACCCATTTCGGCCGCCCGCAGGACGTCGCTTTCCTGCCTGACGGCCGCGTGCTGGTAGCCGACGGTCTGGACAATCACCGCGTCGTGATCCTGGACAAGGACGCCAAGTACATCGGGGAGTTCGGCGGCTTCGGCACCGAGCCGGGCCAGTTCAACGGCGTGCACTCGGTGGCTGCCGGTCCGAACAACATGATCTATGCCCTGGATCGCTCCGGCGGGCGCATCAACACCTACCGACTGACGGACGACCCGGCCGTGATCGAGCATGTCGACACCTGGGGTGGCTTCAGCTTGCCGCTGGACATGATCGTGAACGAGGATTCTCTCTGGATCACCGACTTGAACCCCCTGCGCTTCGTGAAGCTCGACTTCAACGGCGAGCGCCAGTACTCCTGGATCGTCGAGCGCGAAGGCCCGACCGGATTCCTCGAGGTGCATGCCTTCACGGTGGATTCCGAGATGAATCTGTACGGGGGCGACAATCAGTTCGGCCGCACGCAGAAGATGGTGCCCAAGCCGGGCGTGGACCCGGCTCTGCTGATCAAGCAACCGTGGTATCAGCGCTGAGCTTGTGCTTCCAGCTCATGCGATGGAAGTCGAAGTCCAGTTCCAGCGTCGGCTTGACCACGCGGAAATAGGGCGAAAGATCGAAATCGCGGGGCACGTAGTGCGTGTGGTGGCGGTGCTCGAAGTGCCGCTCACCCGACTCCCCTGCCCGGTTCACCCGGGGCAGGATCGGGTAGTCGATGGACTGGAACGCCTGGGCAATCAACGTCGAGCAGATTGCCCGGGTGGGCTCCCCGCTGCCAAGGCCCAGCAACTGCCGGCGATAGCGCGTCGGCACGGCAGGGTTCTGAATCAGGTAGCGCATCAGATCGATGATGTTCTTCAGGTCGTAGCGATACCCCAGACGGTCTTCCACAAAGCGCAGCAGTCGCCGCTTCTCACTCTCATTGAGCCCCACCGGGCGGCAGATCCGCACGTTGTAGTGTTCGTACTTGTTGAGCGGGACAAGTGTCACCCCTTCCGTCAGATCGGCTTCCACCAGCGACGGCATGTCGGCCGACTTGTCGACGGCTCCCACATACAGACACGCATGTGACCATGTGGACTGTGTGAGGTATTTGATGGCGGTGCTGATGCGACTGTTGCCGTCCACGAGCAGGATGTCCCCTGGCTCGATCACCTGCAGGATGCGGTCGATCGGCGTGGTGTCATGCTGCTGGTAATCAGGACGCGGCTTGCTCAGATAACCAGCAAGCGCACGGCCAAGGGTGCGGGTGATTTTCAGCATAGTCGGTTTCCCTGCTGCGAATGACGGGCGACAACATACCCTAAGGCCGGGGAAAATGCAGGTATACTCCGGCTCGACCGCCGACGGAGACCCACGCCATGAGCATCGACTGCACACGTTTCTTCATCAACGGGGAGTGGCGCGCCCTGCCCGACCGACCGCAGCGAGTGCACCTGTCACCCGCCACTGGCAGCCCTTGTGCCACGCTCACGCTGGGCACGGCCGCCGACGCCGACGAGGCCGTGCGAGCCGCCAGGGCGGCATTCCCTGCCTATTCCCAGACCAGCATCACCGAGCGCCTGACCTTGCTCGATCGCATCATCGCCGGGATGCGGGCACGAGCAGAAGAACTCGCACAGGCCGTCTCGCGGGAGATGGGCGCTCCCATCGCCTTCGCGCGCAGTGCGCATGTTGGCAGTGGCCTGGCGCACTTTCTCACGGCACGGCGGATTCTGGCGGACTACGCCTTCGAGACCACGCGCGGCACCACCACCATCCAGCGCGAGGCGATCGGTGTGTGCGCCCTCATCACTCCCTGGAACTGGCCGCTCAACCAGGTCACCTGCAAACTCGCCCCGGCACTGGCCACGGGCTGCACCCTGGTGCTCAAGCCCAGCGAGCTGGCGCCACTGAGCGCCGCTCTGCTGGCGAAGATCATGGCCGAGGCCGGGCTGCCCGCCGGCGTGTTCAATCTCGTGCACGGCGAAGGCCCCACGGTGGGTGCCGCACTGGCCGCTCATCCCTTGGTCGACATGGTCTCCTTCACGGGCTCCACCCGGGCTGGACGCGCAGTGACCCATGCGGCGGCCGACACGATCAAGCGCGTCACGCTGGAGTTGGGCGGCAAGTCCCCGAACCTGCTGCTGGACGATGCCGACTTCGGTCGCGCCGTCACCGTCGGCGTGCACAGCTGCTTCAGCAATGCGGGGCAATCCTGCAATGCGCCCACCCGCATGCTGGTGCCCGAGGCGCGACTGGAGCAGGTGATCGAGCTCGCGCAACTAGCGGCTGCCCGCGTGCTGCCGGGCGACCCGGCGCTGGAAAGCACGCGACTCGGGCCAGTGGTGAGCGAAGCGCAGTTCGCGCGCGTGCAGGCGCTGATCCAGGCGGGCATCGACGAGGGCGCGACCCTGGTCTGCGGCGGCCTGGGCAAGCCGGCAGGACTGGAAGCGGGCAGCTTTGTGCACCCGACGATCTTCGCGAATGTGCACAACAGGATGCGCATCGCCCGCGAGGAAATCTTCGGGCCGGTGCTCTGCATTCTGGGCTATCGGGATGAGGACGAAGCGGTGGCGATCGCCAACGACAGCGATTACGGCCTGTCGGGGCAAGTCTGGGGAGAGGTCGAGCACGCCCGCCGCGTGGCCCGTCGACTGCGCACCGGCATGGTCCACATCAACGGGGCGGGCATGGATTTCAATGCGCCGTTCGGCGGCTACCGACAATCGGGCAATGGTCGCGAGTGGGGCCTGGAAGGCTTCGAGGACTATCTCGAGACCAAGGCCCTGCTCGGCGACCGCGTCTGAGACTCAGTGGTGGTGATGGTCGCCGTGGGCGTGCACGTGCCCGTGGTCGATCTCTTCTTCGGTGGCTTCACGGATGCTGACGACTTCGACATCGAAATACAGGGTCTGCCCCGCCATCTCGTGATTGCCGTCGATGGTCACCTTGTCGCCATCCACTGCCTTGACCGTGATGTGCTGGTGGCCGTGCTCGCCCTGGGCGGTGAACACCATGCCCGGTTCGATGTGATCGACACCACGGAACATGGACTTGTCGATGCTGTGAATCAGGTCAGGGTCCACTTCGCCATAGGCCAGTTCCGGCGGAATCACGGCCTTGAAGGCATCCCCCACCTTCTTGCCGAGCAACTCGTTCTCCAGCCCCTGGATGAGGCCGTGAGTGCCGTGCAGGTACATCAGCGGTTCGCCGTCCGCGGAGGTGTCGAGCACCTCGCCTTCCGCGTTCTTGAGGGTGTAATGGATTTCTACTACGGAATGCTTGCCGATGGCTGCTGTCATGTCGTGATCCTGACCGGTGATTGAATGAATTTTCCGGGCGCATTATTCAGCAAACGCGCAGCGGGGGAAAGCCCGAAGCGAGCGGCGCAGGGAACGCACTCCCCCCTTGAAAGACGGGGCTTCTGGCACCAACTGTCACATTCGCACGGGAGGGCACTCAAAATCTTCTGTGCTATAGTGCCCCCGCTTCAGAAAACCCAACTACAAGGGAGTCACATCAACGTGAACAAGCAGAGAGTACTCAGCAAGCCCACTACATCCACATGGCACGGCGTTGCGCCGCGTCTTCTCGCATTGTCCTGCGCTGTCGGTCTCGCCACTCTGAGCAGTCCGGCCTCGATGGCTCAGTCCGGCGGCAGTGCCGCGGACATCGAAGAGATCATGGTGATTTCCTCCACGCGCCGGCCGGAGTCTCTGGCCACGGTGAATGCCAGCGTTGCCGTCATGTCGGCGGAAGAGCTGCGACTGATTTCGCATCAACACATTCAGGAAGCTGCCAACCGTCTGGCCGGCGTCAACATCAACCGCAACAACGGCCAGGAAAGCCTGACGTCCATCCGCTCCCCCGTGTTGACGGGAGCCGGGGCCTGTGGCGCCTTCCTGCTGGCAGAACAGGGCATTCCCCTGCGCGCAGCGGGCTTCTGCAACGTGAACGAACTGTTCGACTCGAACAGCGAAAATGCCGAGCGCATTGAAGTGATTCGCGGACCAGCCACGGCCTATTACGGCTCCAACGCCGTGCACGGCATGATCAACGTGGTGCTGCCCAACCCGCGTGATGGCGGCGATGTCACGCTCGAGGCCGGCCCGCGCGGCACCAAGCGCGCGAACTTCACGCTGGGCAATGACTACGGCAACTTCAAGCACATGATCCTGGCCAACGGCACGCGCGAAGAAGGCTTCCGCGATGACAGCGGCTACGACCAGCAGAAACTGTCCTGGCGCTACCAGTACACCACGGCCGGCGGCTATGCCCTGGACGGCGGTTTCACCGTGACCAACCTGAATCAGGAAACGGCCGGTTACGTGGAAGGCAAGGACAACTACAAGAACAAGGCATTGTGGGACACCAACCCCAATCCCGAAGCCTACCGCGACAGCAAGAGCATGCGTGTGTGGACCAGCGTCAGCAAGGAATTCGACAATGGCTGGGAAATCGTGGCCACGCCCTACTACCGCAAGGCAGACCTGAATTTCATTCAGCACTTCCTGCCGGGCCTGCCCACGGAAGACAACCAGCACAGCAGCCTTGGCCTGCAGTTCGGCAGCTACAAGGACCTGAGCGAAGACACCATGATCTCCTTCGGCATGGACGTCGAAGCCACCGAGGGCAGCCTGCTGCAGCAGCAGCGTTTCCCGACAGTCGGTGCGCCCGCGCTGGTCGCCCAGACGCCGGTCGGCAAGCACTATGACTACGATGTGGATGCCACGCAGCTGGCCCCGTTCGTGCACATGGAGCATTACTGGGACAACGGCTTCGACATCTCTCTCGGCCTGCGCTACGAGCGCATGGAGTATGACTACGACAACCGCATGCTGGATGGTCGTACGCGGGACAATGGCGTGGCCTGTGGTTTCGGCGGCTGCCGTTACAATCGTCCTGCCGATCGCAGCGACACCTTCGCGAACTGGGCGCCCAAGCTCGGCATCCGTTACCAGATCAATGACACCCACAATGCCCAGCTGCGCGTGAACAAGGGCTATCGGGCACCTCAGGCCACCGAGCTGTACCGTCTGCAGAACACGCAGAACGTGGCCGATCTGGATTCCGTCGAGATCGACAGCTACGAGCTGGGTCTGGAAGGCGCGGCGAATGCCTGGGAATACCAGGTCACTGCGTACTACATGGACAAGGACAACGAAATCATCACCGACAGCGCCCGCATCAACCTGAACAACAGCCACACCAAACACCGTGGTCTGGAGCTCAGCGGCGCCTACGAGCTGACGGAAACTCTGCGACTTGCCGGCGCCTACAACTTTGCCCGTCACACGTATGAGAACGATGAGTTCTCCGGCGGCGTGAACATCAATGGCAATGATGTGGACACTGCTCCGCGCCGCTTCGGCAGTGTGCAACTGCAATGGCAGGCCACCCCCACCGTGTTTGCCGAACTCGAGTGGGTGAATTCCGGGGCCTATTACAGCAACCCGGAGAACCTGAACCGCTACGAAGGCCATGATCTGCTGAACCTGCGCGCCCGCTGGCAGGCCACGTCCGATCTGACCTTCGCGGCCAACATCCTCAACCTCACGGACGAGATGTATGCCGAGCGTGCGGACTTCGCCTTCGGGCGTGATCGCTACTTCACGGGCGAGCCCCTGCGTGCCTTCGTCTCCGTGAACTGGCGCTTCAACTAAGCCGGTTGCGTGCCCGTGCCTTGCCACGGGCACGCAAGCCAGGACGATGCCCGCTCCGACACTGTCGGGGCGGGCATTTCTGCTTATAATCCCGGCAAACTTTCTTTCCGGGGCATACCATGAGTAAGCGCGAGAACGCTGACTCCCATCTGCAGAGCCTGCTGCGCTACTTCGCGCAGGGCACGCGCACAGCACTGAGCCCCATCGCACATACCGACCCGCAGATCAATCGCCTGATGCTCTCCAACGCCTTTCCAGAAGGCAGTCTGCGCCCGGCCGCCGTGCTGATTCCGATCGTGCATCATGAAGGCCGCTATGCCGTCGTGCTCACCCAGCGCACGGAGCAGCTGAGCAGCCACCCAGGCCAGGTCAGCTTCCCCGGCGGGCGCTGCGATGCTGCCGATGCCTCCACCATTCACACTGCCCTGCGCGAAAGTGAGGAAGAGATAGGCCTGCCCCCTTCTGCGGTCACAGTGCTGGGGACTCTGGGGGAACTGCGGATGCCCTCGGGCTATTGCGTGACGCCCATCGTGGGGCTGATTGCCGATGACACCCCCCTGTCACCGTCGCCACGCGAGGTGGCGCACATCTTTCGCGTGCCGCTGCAGCTGGCGCTCAATGTCAGCAGTTTCGAGCGGGTGCGCGTGACGACAGCAGAGGGCGAGCGGGAGTTGTTGCAGATGCACTACGATGGCTACCGGATCTGGGGTGCCACGGCCACGATTCTGTACCATCTGGCACAGGAAATCGCGACGGCCTGAGCCTTGCCCTCAGTCGCCGCGCAGCAGCAGGTCGCGCTCTTCGCCACCAACATGGGTGGCGGCGCGCTCGACCGCGTGGCAGACGCGGTTGCGACCCTGCGTCTTGGCCTGCAGCAGCCAGGCATCGGCCCGGCGCACAAAACCTCGCGCATCGTCGCGATCCGCGGAAGTGTGGACGTCGACGCCGATGCTGCAGTGCAGCGCGAGCTCTTTCTCTTCCAGCGGCAGGGGGGTGTCAGCCACCACCGACCGCAGGCGCTCGGCCAGCACGCAGGCCGCGTGCAGAGACGTGTCGGGAAGGATGATGGCGAACTCCTCGCCGCCATAACGGCAGGGAATGTCGAGCCGACGCACGGTGTTCTGGATCAACCGTGCCACATGACGCAGGGTCTTGTTGCCGACCTCGTGTCCCCAGGTGTCGTTGAAGCGCTTGAAGTGATCCAGATCGAGCATGAGCAGGGCCACGGGTTTGCCAGAGCGCCGCGAACGCTCCATTTCCAGGTCCAGTGACTGCGTGAAGTGTCGGTAATTGAACAGGCCCGTCAGCTCGTCGGTGTGCACGAGTGTGCGCAGGGTTTCGAGCTCTCTGCGCAGCCTTGTCAGCTCTGCCTGCATGGGACACGCGTCACCCTGCGGACAGGCCGGCAGTGAGAAAACGGGCGACTTGGCCTCGAGCATGCTGGGTCCGCCTATGCAAAGACTTCCTGCAGGAAATCGGCAATGGCGCGCTGGGCGCGGGCATTGGCCAGATCGTTGTAGACAGTGCCCAGGGCATGATCATGGGCGGCCGGATTGGTGAAGGCGTGCTGCGTCCCGCCATAGACATGCAGCTGCCAGTCGGCACCGGCACTGCTCATCTCCTGCTGGAAGGCCTGCACCTGGGACGGCGGACCCATCGGGTCGTCGTGCCCGTGCAGACAGAGCACCCGCGCGCGGATGCGCTCGCCAGGCACAGCGCCGGCTCCAAGCAGTCCGTGAATGCTGACCACGCCTTCCACATCGGCACCCGAACGCGCCAGTTCCAGCACAGCCATGCCACCGAAACAGTATCCGATGGCGGCAATGCGCTCCGCGTCCACATGGGGCAACTGGCGCGCTGCCACCAGTGCCGCGTGCATGCGCTGGCGCAGCAGCGCACGGTCAGTGGCATAGGGAGTCATCAACGCGGCATTGCCGGCGGTGTCGCCGTCACGGCCGAAGACGCCCTTGCCATAGATATCCACCGCGAAGCCACACCAGCCCAGCTCCACCATGCGCTCGGCAGCGCCACAGGCGAACTCGCGCCGCCCGCTCCAGTCGTGGGCGACCAGCACCAGCGGACGCGGTTCGCTGCAGGTCTCATCCCAGGCGAAATACCCCTCCAGGGCGACATCGCCATCCTGATAATCGATGTAGTCCGTCTTCATGGCAGGGCTCCCGGGATCGAATGACTCACAGTCTGGCGAGAATGGCGTCGGCCGCGCTCTCGACGATGCCGCCCGCCGGCTCCACGGCCAGGTGGGTGACCACGCCGTTGTCGACGATCATGGCGTAGCGCTTGCTGCGCGTGCCCATGCCGAAACCGGTGGCGTCCAGCTCCAGGCCGACAGCCTTGGTGAAGCTGCCGTTGCCGTCGCCCACCATCAGGATCTCTTCAGCATTCTGCGACTTGCCCCAGGCATCCATGACGAAGGCATCGTTCACGGATAGACACACGATGGTGTCGACGCCCTTGGCCTTGATCTGGTCGGCCAGCACAACATAGCCGGGCAGATGGGTGACGGTGCAGCCGGGAGTGAAGGCACCTGGCACCGCGAACAGCACCACCTTATTGCCGGCGAAAATGGCGTCTGTGCTGATATCGGTGGGGCCTTTCTCGCCCATGATCTTGAGGGTGGTAGCGGGAATCTTGTCGCCGACTGCGATGCTCATCGTAAGGTCTCCATAGGGAAATGACGGGAATGTCCTGGCGGGCCTGCCTCTGTCTCGACGCCGGCACCTTGCAGGTGCTCTGTGGGGCTCGCTGCGGCGATGGTAGCAAACTTTGTGCGTGGCAGGGCAAGGCTCAATCGGAGGCTGTCTCGGCCGTGGAAAGCAGCACTGACTCGATCCAGGCAATGTGCGCAGACACGCGTTCGTAGATGCCCACGGCACCATACAGGCCTTGCACTGGCGGCGAGCCTGCGACAGCAGAGGCTGCAGCAGGACTGGCCACCTCGCCCACCGCGATGCCCGCCAGCGCCCAGCCCTCGTCACCCTGCAGCAGGGCAGGCCCCCCGCTGTCGCCGAGCCCCGGAAGGCCTTCCAGCTCGACGGCGGCACTGCCGGGCAGACGGGGATCATCGAAGTTGAGCCGCAGACGTTGCGCCGCCACCGTGACGATGTTCTGCGCCATGCGAAAGCGGCCATCGTCCTGGGCGATACCTGTGGTCCCCAGCCCGAAATAGCCCCAGCCAAGCAGAGTGACCTCGCGGTCCTGCTCGTCACTGTCGCGATACAGAGCCACCGGGCGCGGCAGCGCAATGGGCGCAGCCAGACGCAGAAGCGCCATGTCTACCTCGCGGGCGGCGAACTGGGGATGATCCCTGAACTGATAGTCCGGATGCAGCTCCACGTGGTCGATGCCCTGCAGCTTGCCGGCGATCTGCACCACGTACTCGCCCTGTGAAGCGATATGGCGCTGCAGGCCGGTCTCCTCGACGCAATGTGCGGCAGTCAGCGCCCAGCGCGGGTCGATCAGGGTCGCCACGCAGACCTTGCGCTGAGAACGCTGTTCCAGCCAGAACACAGCGGGAAACTGCGCCTCGCTGGCCGCGTGTCGGGAGTATCCAGTATCATGCCGGATGACAATCGCCTGCGCGCCAGGCAGCAGCAGGGCCGCCGACAGGCACAGCAGTGACAGCATCAGGACAGGCAGCACGCGATACCGTTGCACGTTCAGACATCCATCGAAGACAGGTGACGTTTCATGAGTGATTCACAGGACAATGTGCCACAAGAGCGGCAGTACGAGCAGACCGGACTCTACCCGCCCGGCGAAAAACCCTTTCGCGTGCTGGCCCTCATGGGCTGGCTGGCAGGCGTGGTGGTGTTCATCGCAATCTCCGCCGTGGTGCTCGACCGTCTGCTGATTCCGTCCTGAATCAGCGCCGCAGACGCCGGGCCACCCGCAGGTTCGGCCGTTCGCGCTTGGTGCTGGCCATCTTGTAGATGGCGTAGAGGCGCCAGAGCATCACCAGCGTGGCGACCACCACGAAAGCCAGGATGCTGGCGATCAGCCATTGTTCCTTGGTCCAGTTTCCCGTCGAAAGCCATTGTTCCAGCATGTTGCACCCCCCATCCGCACGCCTTCCGCGTGCGGCGCATTATGAGCCTGAGACTGGAGCAAGGCCAGCTCAGGCATTGTCGTCCATCAAGCGGTGCAGAGCAGTTTCGATGTCCTGCAGTCGCTGCAGCGGGTCCTGCAGTTCCAGCAACGCCTGCTTCTGCTCCGAGGGCAGCGGGATCAGTTCGCTCAACCGCCAGCCCAGTTCCCTGGCGTCTTCATAGTTGATCTGCATGTCGAGCCGGGTAATCACCGGATGGCTCACCAGCTGTTCCAGCAGGCTGACGAGCACCTCGTGGTCCGGGCTCACCGGCACCGGCGGCTCGCCGACGTGGTCGGTGGCACAGCGCGCCACGTGTCCCACCAGCAGCTGATCCTTCTCGACGCGACAGTCCAGCACCTCGAACTTGCAGCGCGCCTCGACGGTGAGCCCCAGCAGACCGTTGGGCAACTGGTCCCAGTCCACGATCTGCACGAAGGTGCCCACACGGTGCACCTGCTGCTGCGTGCCGGCGCGCGCCACTTCCTCGCCCTCGCGCAGCAGGCAGATACCGAAACCGGTGCCCGTGCGCATGGCGCGTCGGATCATGTCGATATAACGCTGCTCGAAGATCTGCAGCGGCAGACGCCCCTTGGGAAACAGCACCGACTTGAGTGGAAACAGCGGCAGCACCCCGCTCTGCGTCACCTCGGTGAAGGGCGGGAAATCGAATACGCTGTCCGAGGATTCAGTCATGGCAAACGCTCCCCGGGGATGTCACTCGGCACCGCGCGCGGCCAGGGCCTGCAGCAGACGCTGATGGATGCCGCCGAAGCCGCCATTGCTCATGATCACGATGTCGTCCCCCGCACGCGCTTCCGCGACCAGCATCTGCAGCAGCGCGTCGACACTGCTGGCCACCCGGGCAGGCATGGGACTGGACGCCACCACCGAGGCGAGATCCAGCTGCACCGTGCCGGCATCGAACCACAGTGTCAGATCGGCATGGCGACACGCCTGCCCCAGCACGGACTGATGCGCGCCCATCTTCATGGTATTGGAACGCGGCTCGATGACTGCGATCAGACGGCCGGTGCGGCCGGCCCTGCGGAATTTCTCGCGCAGCCCCCCCAGGGTGGTGTCGATGGCTGTGGGATGGTGGGCGAAATCGTCGAACACGCGCACGCCGCCGATCTCCCCGAGCAGTTCCTGACGCCGCTTCACGCCCTCGAAACTCGCCAGCGCCTCGCAGGCCACACCGATGTCGACGCCGGCATGGTGAGCAGCTGCTACCGCCGCCAGCGCATTGCGCACATTGTGCAGACCGCTCAGCGACCAGTGCACGGTGAACAGCGGTCCCGCCACACCAGCGGTGAGCTTGCCCAGCTCGAAGGCACTGCCATCGGCGGCGAGCGGTCGCACATGCCAGGCCATGGCCTCATCCGCATGCGGCGGCACGCTCGCGGCGCTGTCGAGCAACTCCAGCGCCTGGCGCTGACTCCAGCAGCCCTGGGCCAGCACGGCAGCCAGATTGGCATCGTCGCGTGGCCATAGAATGAGCCCGCTGCCAGGAATGATGCGCACCAGATGGTGGAACTGGCGCTGGATGGCAGCGAGGTCGGGAAAGATGTCGCCGTGATCGAATTCCAGATTGTTGAGGATCGCCGTGCGCGGCGAGTAGTGCACGAACTTGGAACGCTTGTCGAAGAATGCACTGTCGTATTCATCGGCCTCGACGACGAAGAAGGGCGAGTCGCCCAGATCGGCGGAGGCCGGGAAATTGCGCGCCACGCCACCGATGAGATAGCCGGGCTTGAGACCGGCCTCGCGCAGGATCCAGGCGAGCATGGCACTGGTGGTGGTCTTGCCGTGCGTGCCCGCCACGGCCATGACCCAGCGGCCGCGCAGCACGAAGCGCGCCAGCCATTCGGGCCCGGAACAGTAGTCAAGCCCCTGCTCCAAGGTGTATTCCACCGCGGGGTTGCCGCGCGACATGGCATTGCCGATGACCACAAGATCCGGGTGAGGCTGCAGATGGCTCGCGCTGAAGCCCTGCTGCAGCGTGATGCCCTGAGCCTCGAGCTGCGTGCTCATGGGCGGATAGACATTGGCATCGGAACCGCTCACGGTATGCCCGAGCTGCTTGGCGAGCACCGCCAGGCTGCCCATGAAGGTGCCGCAGATGCCGAGAATGTGGATATGCATGCTGAGTACTCTCTGTTGTCGTCGGGATCTTCGATCCCGGGCGTCGCGCCCGCGCAACGCTGAAACCGGCCCGGATTGTCTCAGAATAGTGCGTCCAGTAACATCCGCGACTGTCGCCCCTGCCCGCCGCGCCAGCGCAAGGCTGCCATGTCACACGCGTCCTTCTGGAATCACTCGCTCCGCGTCTACCGTCTGCCTCAGGTCAGCGAGACCTGCCTGCGCCTGCAGAACGAGCACGGTCTCGACGTCAATCTCCTGCTGTTCGCCCACTGGTACGGCCAGCATCACGGGCCTCTTCCCGGAGAGCTGCTCGACGCCTTGATCGCGTTCACGCAGCCCTGGGCCCGCGAGGTGGTGCGCCCGCTGCGCCACGCCCGCAGCTGGATGAAGCAGGCACTCGCAGTCGAGCAGCCCGCCGTCCTGCCGCAGCAGCCGTGCACGCAATTGCGCGAGCGCATCAAGGCAGTGGAATTGCAGAGCGAGCAAATGCAGCAGCAGATCATGGAGGCGCTGTGCGAGCGCTGGCTCGCGCAACAGCCAATGCAGGCAGGTCATTCATTCACGACGCAGGTGGACATCATCGCCGCCAATCTGCGTGCGGTCGCCGAGGCGTCAGCTGTCCCATTCACCCCCGCGCTGCAGGCGCAGCTCGACACCCTGCAGCAGGCTGCGCACTCAGACTGACTTGCGCACACCTTCCCAGCGCTTGACGATGCCGGTGTCGATGTCGAACAAGTCGAGCACGCGCCCCACGCTGTGATTGATGATGTCGTCGATGGTCTGCGGATTGTTGTAGAGCGCCGGCATGGGCGGCGCGATGATGGCCCCGAGCTGACAGGCCTTGAGCAACAGCTCGCAATGCCCGACATGCAGCGGGGATTCGCGTGGCATGAGCACGAGCCGGCGACGCTCCTTGAGCACCACGTCGGCGGCACGCACCAGCAGATTGTCGGCATAGGAATGCACGATGCCCGACAGCGTCTTCATGGAGCAAGGCGCCACGATCATGCCATCGGTGCGGAAGGAGCCGCTCGCGATCGACGCGGCCATGTCATTGATGGGATGCACCACATCGGCCAGCGCCAGCACATCGGCCAGGGCCCACGGCGTCTCGATGGCGATGTTCATCTTCGCGCTCTGCGAGATCACCAGATGGGTTTCCACATCCGGCACGCACTTCAGGATTTCGAGCATCCGGATGCCATAGATCAGGCCGCTGGCGCCCGACAGTCCAATCGTCAATCGCATGTTGTGTTCTCGTCTGTGTGGCCGGGCGCACCCGGCATGCAGGAGGGGCTCGCGTTGCCTTGCCAGTGGTCGCCGGGTAACATCGCGGCTTCCTTCAACGGTCTGCCGAGCAGGTTTCCACCATGGCCAAAGCGAATCTCTTCTATGCCCAGTCGGGCGGTGTCACTTCCGTCATCAATGCCAGCGCCTGCGGCGTCATCGAGACTGCCCGGCAGCACAAGGACAGGATAGGCAAAGTCTATGCGGGCCGCAACGGCATCATCGGTGCGCTGCGCGAAGAGCTGATCGACACCGGCAAGGAATCCGCGGCCACCATCGCGGCCCTGCGCCACACGCCAGCAGGTGCCTTTGGTTCCTGCCGCTACAAGCTCAAGAGTTTCGAGGAGAACCAGGCCGAGTACGAACGCCTGATGGACGTGTTCAAGGCGCACAACATCCGCTACTTCCTCTACAACGGCGGGGGCGATTCCCAGGACACGGCCAACAAGGTGTCGCAGCTGAGCATCCGCATGGGCTTCCCCATTCAGTGCATCGGCGTGCCCAAGACGGTGGACAACGATCTGCCCATCACCGACAACTGCCCGGGCTTCGGCTCGGTGGCCAAGTACGTGGCCGTCTCCATCCGTGAGGCCGGGCTTGATGTAGCCTCCATGTGCGAGAGCTCCACCAAGGTGTTCGTGATGGAAGTGATGGGTCGCCACGCGGGCTGGATCGCCGGCGCTGCCGGACTGGCCGCCGAGCAGGAAGGCGACGCCCCGCACATCATCCTGTTCCCCGAGATTGCCTTCGACCAGAAGAAATTCCTCAAGAAAGTGCAGAGCTGCGTGAAGGCCTACGGCTATTGCGCCATCGTCGTCTCCGAAGGCGCACAGAACAAGGACGGCAGTTTCCTTGCCGAGGCCGGCGGCAAGGATGCCTTCGGGCATGCCCAACTGGGCGGCGTGGCACCTTTCGTCGCCGAGATGGTGAAAAAGGAACTGGGCTACAAGTACCACTGGGCCGTGTCCGACTATCTGCAGCGCGCCGCTCGTCACATCGCCTCGGCCACGGACGTGGAACAAGCCTATGCCATGGGCAAGGCCGCCGTGGAATTTGCCCTGACGGGCAAGAATGCCGTGATGCCCACCATCGTGCGCAAGGGCGGGAAGAAGTACAGCTGGAGCGTGGGGGAAGCGAAACTCTCGGACGTGGCGAACGTGGAGAAGACCATGCCGCGCAGCTTCATCAGCGCCGACGGCTTCGGCATCACCCAGGCCGCGCGCGACTACTTCGCGCCGCTGATCCAGGGCGAGGACTACCCGCCCTACAGGAACGGCCTGCCGCAGTACGCGCGCCTGAAGAAAGTGCTGGTGGAGAAGAAGCTCAAGCCCTGGAAGAGCTGAGCGGATCACGCGTGGCGCTGCAGTGCTCGGCAGCGCCACCTTCGTCCCTGGCTCAAGGTGCCAGACGTTCCACTTTCCAGTGTTCGCCTGCCTGCAGGGTGTATTCGTAGCGATCATGCAGTCGGTGCGCCCCGCCCTGCCAGAATTCGATCTGCAGGGGCCGCACACGGTACCCACCCCAGAACTCCGGCAGCGGAATCTCGCCCTCCTGATACTTGCGACCAATTGCCTCCCACTGCCGCAACAGCACGTCCTTGGAGGCCAGTGGTCGGCTCTGCGCCGAGGCCCAGGCCGCCAGCTGACTTTCACGCGGACGCGCATGGAAGTACTCGCGCGATTCCGCGGCACTCACCTTCTCGGCCACGCCGGAGATCTCCACCTGCCGCTCGATGGCATGCCACGGAAAGTGCAGACTCACTTTCGCGTTGCAGCCGATCTCACGTGACTTGCGACTCTCGTAATTGGTGAAGAAGGTGAAGCCTTTCTCGTCGACGCCCTTGAGCAGCACGATGCGCTGACTGGGCTGCCCGTCCTTGCCCACGGTGGCCACCGTCATGGCATTGGCATCGGGCAGGCCCATGTCGATGGCTTCCTGCAGCCAGCGTGCGAACAAGTCGAGGGGGTTTGCCGACAGATCGGCGTCAACGAGTCCGCCCTTGAGATATTCGCGGCGCAGCGCTTGCAGTTCCATGGTCATTCCTTGCGATGAAGCGGGTTACCAACGTGGCGGTGGACAGACGCTGGCGCTCAGCGCACGAAATCGCCGTATTCCCAGAGCTGGGGACGAATGGTGCCGCTGGGATAGTAGAAGGTGCCCGGCCCGTGCTTGTCATTGGCGAAGAACTCGCCGACGTACCTCTGACCGTCCGGCCAGCGGTAAGTTCCACGGCCGTGATAGAGATCATTCTGGAAGCCGCCGGTGTAGTTCTCGACGTTCTCGGACAGCCAGAACTCGGAATACTTGTTGGGCGTCCAGTCCTTCACCCCGAAGAAATACGAGCCCTGACCATGGCGCTTGTCATTGCGCCATTCGCCGATGTAGAGATTGCCGGTACCGTTCCAGTAGGTGCCGCGCCCGCTGCGCACTCCCATGTCCCAGTTGCCGTCGTAATAGGCCCGGGTGGTCACGGTGAGCATCTGCTCCAGCTTGCCGTTGCCGTGGTACTTGCCGTCCTTGAAGTTGCCCCGGTAGATGTCCTTGCCCACATTGGTGCTGATCTCCAGGGTGCCATAGCCGTTCAGGCAGTCCCCGTAGACGCAGGCACGGCTGATTTCCCGCACCTCGATGGCGGACCGCCTCAGTTCCATGGGCGCGGGGGTCTGCGCCTGCGCCGCAGAGGCAGACACCAGCGCAACAAGGACGAGTGCGAGTGCGTGAAGGCTGCGTGGATGTGTGTGCATGGCGATTCTCCTGTTCCCTTGCCGGTGACGGCTCAGCCGATGTGGCGCAGCACGGTGAGCGGACTGGTGTTGACGACGCGACGGGTGGCCGCCACCCCGAGCACGGCGATGACGCCCATGCCGATGAGCGGCCCGGCCAGCCAGGCCCAATAATGCAGGGTGAATTCCTGCTGGAACACCTGCGTCTGCAGGTAGTACAGGCTGCCTTCCGCGCCAAGGGTCGCGATGAGACCTGCTATGAGGCCGATGCCGGCGAATTCAATGCACAGGCTGCTCAGGATGAGCTTGCGCCCTGCCCCGAGCGTGCGCAGGATCGCGTTCTCGCGGAAACGCTCGTCCAGCGTGGCTGTCACGCAGGCCAGCAGCACCAGCGCGCCGCAGCCCAGCACCAGGTAGGCAATCAGTTCGATGGCCGACGTCACCTGGGCGATGATGGTCTGGATCTGCGCGATCAGGGCGTCGATCTCGATGACCACGATGGTGGGGAACTGGCGCAGCAGCTCGTTGATCAGCACCTTCTGCTCCGTGGCCATGAGGGCGGTGGAGAGATAGGTGCCGCCCAGGCCGTCCAGCGTGCCGGGCGAGAAGATCACGAAGAAGTTCGGCTGCATGGTGTCCCAGCGCACGCTGCGCAGGCTCTGCACCTGGGCTTCGATGTACTGGCCCTGCCCCACATCGAACTCGATGATGTCGCCCAGACTCGCGCCCAGGCGTTCGGCGTAGTCGTCCTCCAGCGAGACGAAGCCCGGCTGCGGATCATCGCCCCACCAGCTTCCCGCCACGATCTGGTTGTCGCGGGGCAGTTGCGACGTCCACGTCACCTGCCGATTGCTGACACGGCGACGGCCATCCTCGCCCTGCTCGCCCTCAGCAGCGGCCCCGGCGCCGGACTGCCCGCCCGCACGCTCGGTCACACTGTTCTGCTCGCCCTCGTCATCGTCGTCCTCGTCCCAGCGCGGACGCGGCGTCTCGCCGTTGATGCGGGTGATGCCGGCACTCATCATCGGGAAGAACTGATTGGGCTCCACGCCATTGCCACGGAAGAAGGTCTCGATGCCCGCCACTTGTTCGCCGGTGACATTCATCAGGAAATGGTTGGGCGTGTTCTCGGGGATCTGGGCCTGCCAGTCCTCCACCAGATCGGTGCGCAGCAGCGTCAGCACCAGCAGACACATGATGGTGAGCGAGAACACCAGCACCTGCAGCGTGTTCTGCTTGCGGCGGCGGCGCGTGGCCGACATCGCCAGCTTCCAGGCACTGCCCGCCTTCATGCCGACACTGGTGCTGGAGCGCAGCAGCCACCAGGACAGCGCGGAGAGCACCAGCACCACGCCGGCCACGGCCAGCACCAGGATCGCCGTCAGCAGCACGTCCTGGCTGTACCAGAGCATCAGCACCAGCGCGCCGGCGAAGCCGATGCCATAGGGCAGGCGGGCGCTCAGCGTGTTGCCGTCCAAGTCCTTGCGCAGCACGCGCAGCGGCGAGGTCTTGCGCAGCGACAGCAGCGGCGGCAGGGCGAAGGAGAGCAGGCAGATGAAGGCCGTGAGCGAGCCGACCACATAGGGCGAACTGCCGGCCGGCGGCAGCACGATGGGAATCACCGCACTCAGGGCCTGCAGGATCAGGGCATGGATGGCCCAGCCCAGGAAGGAACCGATGACGATGGCGATCACCACCAGCACCACCTGGATGCTCAGATACAGCGACATGATCTGCCCGGAAGTGCAGCCCAGCGTCTTGAGGATGGCCACGTAATCGAAATGACGCTCGGCATAGCGCCGCGCGGTCAGCGCGATGGCCACACCGGCCAGCAGCACCGCGAACAGGCTGCCCAGCAGCAGGAAACTCTCGGCCCGGCTCAGGGCCTCGGCCACCTCGGCGCTTTCCTCGCGCACGTCCGTCATGCGGAACTCGCCCGCCGCCAGCGCATCCACCCAGTCCTCGTAGGCGAGCAGTTCGGCCTCGTCGCCCGCGAACAGGTAGCGGTAGTTGACGCGGCTGCCCACCTGGATGACCTGGGTGGCCGGCACGTCGGCCGTGTTGAGCATCAGCCGCGGGCCGGCGTTGTCCATCATGCCGCCCTGCTGACGATCGGGTTCCTGCACGATCACGCGGGTGACCCGCAAGGCCGCCTCGCCGACATAGACGGTGTCGCCAATGGCCGCGCCCAGCGCCGGCAGCACGCGGGACTCAACCCACACCTCACCAGGAGGGGGACCGCCGGCAATCGGCGCACCCACACTGAAGGGCTGCTCGGCCACCACCAGCTGGCCGCGCAGCGGGTAGTCGGAGCTGACGGCCTTGGCGGACACCAGCACATTGCCGTTGTCGGAGAACACCATGGAGCCGAAGGACATGGTCATGGCCGTTTGCAGACCGCGATTCTCGGCCTCGGCCAGCCACTCCTGCGGCGCCTCGCCGCGGCCGCTGAGCACACGGTCCGCCGCCAGCATGTTGGCGGACTCGGCCAGCAGCGCACGCTCCAGACGGTCGGTGAACAGGGCGATGCCGGTGACCGATGTCACGGCCATCACCAGGGCCAGGAACAGCAGGCGCAGCTCGCCGCCCTGCCAGTCGCGCCAAAGCAGGCGCAGCGACAGACGCAGCAGCGTGCTCGCACTCAGGGCCTCGGCCCGCACAGCGCGCGCGGCTGCGGGCGCCGCCGTCGGCAGCGTGCCTTGCAGCTCAGTGCTCATGGGCGACCTCGGCCTGGGCTTCGGTGTCGGCATTGATCTCGTCGCTCACCACCTGCCCGGCCACCAGACGGATGGTGCGGTGGCACTGGCGCGCCAGCCGCTCGTCGTGGGTCACGAGCACCAGGGTGGTGGCGTATTCCTTGTTCAGCGAGAACAGCAGTTCGATGACCCGGGCGCCGGTGGCGCTGTCCAGATTGCCTGTGGGTTCGTCGGCAAACAGGATGCGGGCTTCGGAGGCGAAGGCGCGGGCGATGGCGACGCGCTGCTGTTCCCCGCCGGAAAGCTGATTGGGGTAATGATGGCAGCGCTCGCCCAGCCCCACGCGGGTCAGCAGCTGAGTGGCTTTCTCGCGGGCACGGCTGTCGTTCTTCAATTCGATGGGCAGCATGACGTTTTCCAGCGCGGTCAGGCTGGGCAGCAGCTGGAAGGACTGGAACACGAAGCCCACCAGCTGGCCGCGCAGCATGGCGCGCTCTTCTTCATCCAGGGCACTCAGGGAGTGACCGTCCAGGCTGACATCCCCGGAACTGCCGGTGTCGAGCCCGGCCATGAGGCCCAGCAGCGTGGATTTGCCGGAGCCCGAGGCGCCCACGATGGCCACGGTTTCGGCGGCCTCGATCTGCAGGCTGATGCCCTTGAGGATGACCAGCTCGCCCTCGCTGGTGGGGACGCGCTTGACCAGATTGTCGATTCGTATCATGTAAGCCTGCTCTGCAATGCCAGTGTTCAATGGGAAAGTGCACGCCCTCAATACGCAATCGAGGGGCAAACCGGTTCATGCCGCCCCCTGCATGGGGCCCTGTTCCGGGGGTGTGCGCAACAGACCGCGACTGTAGCCTGAAACTGACCGGCGCGTCGAACGCGGCGCCCGGCGATTGTGCTGGGCGGAGCGAACGATTAAATTGGCGCCAGTCTTCATCCGCCCGGAATTGTCTCGAGAGTGCCTGGAATCATCATGCGAAATCGCCGCGTCCTGCCCCTGCATCACGCCCTCGTCCGCCCGCTGCTGCTGGTGCTGCTCTGCCTGTTGAGCTGGCAGACCCTGCAGGCACAGACCGACAAGCCGGTGATCCTGGTGTTCGGGGACAGTCTGAGCGCGGGCTACCGCATGGACGAGAGTGACGGCTGGGTGGCCCTGCTGGCCGATCGGCTGGCGGCGCAGAACAGCCCCTTCACCGTGGTCAATGCCAGTGTCAGCGGCGAGACCACCGATGGCGGACTGGCGCGCCTGCCGGCGGCCCTGAGCACGCACATGCCGGCGGTGGTGATTCTGGAGCTGGGGGGCAACGACGGGCTGCGCGGCCTGCCGGTGGCGAACATCCGCCGCAACCTGGAGGAGATGGTGATGATGAGTCAGGCAGCCGGTGCCCAGGTGATCCTGGCCGGCATGCAGATTCCGCCCAACTACGGTCCGCGCTACACAGGCCCCTTCACGGCCCTGTTCGGCGAGATTGCCGCCGAGCGCAATCTGCCCCTGATTCCCTTTCTGATCGACGGCATCCCGCAACAGCCCGAGCTGATGCAGGATGACGGCATTCACCCGCGCGCCGAAGCCCAGCCGCTGATCGTGGACATCGTCTGGCCAGTGCTGGAACCGGTGCTGCAGGCCCTGCAGCCGCGCAGCTGAGCGGCACGCTCCTCACTTGTAGTGATTGCGTCGACTGCGCTCGCCGGGATGGCGGTCGTCCCAGTCGCGACGATTGTCGTGCCGGCGCTCGTCGCGCCAGTCATCCCGCCAGTCACGCCGACGCTCGTGACGACGCTCGAAACGCCGCTCATGGCGATCCTCGTAGTAGCGGTATTCCACCCGCGGCACCACGCGATAGACACCGAAGGGCTCATAACGAATGCGCGGGCCGATGTAGATCTGCACCTGCGGCTCGCTGCGATGCGTGATGCGGACGACGCGCGCCTCGTCGTGGCGATGGCTGCGCCAGCCGTCGTGACGCTCGGACGCCGCTGCACTGCCGGCGGCCAGCACGGCCAGCGTGGCAAGACCTGCAACAAGAAGAGTTTTCATGATCTGACTCCTGCAGCAGCGCGGACCGGGGAGCGGTGGCGCTGCTGACTCTCGAAGGCCGGATTGCCTTCCTGAGTGTCAGTCTAGGCGGGCGGACTGAACTGCACCTGAATGAGCAAGCGGCGGCGCGGCCGGCTCAGGCGTGCTCGCCCGTGATGGCGTGGTACTGGCGAATGACGGTCTCGACGCCCTGCTCCAGGCATTCCACCACCAGTGCATGGCCGATGGAGACTTCCAGTATGCCCGGGATGCTCAGGAAGCGGCCCAGGTTCTGCAGGTCCAGATCGTGGCCGGCGTTCAGGCCCAGGCCCAGGTCCGTGGCCTCAGCCGCCGCCGCACGGTAGGTGGCGAACACGACGTCGGCGTCGGCCGTGCCGAATGCACTGGCATAGGCCTCGGTGTACAGCTCGATGCGGTCAGGCCCCTGGGCCTTGCCCAGCGCGGCCGCCGCGCGCACCTGAGCCACGTCCGGGTCGAGGAACACGCTGCTGCGCACGCCCCAGCCACGCAGCTGCGTCAGCACCTCGCGCAGCAGGGCCTCATGGCGGGGAATGTCCCAGCCGTGGTCGGACGTGAGCTGGTCCGGGGCATCCGGCACCAGGGTGCACTGCGCCGGGCGCACGCGCTCGATCAAGGCCATGAACTGCGGCGAGGGATAGCCCTCGATGTTGAACTCCACGCCCTGGTGATCCTGCAGCAGCGCGGTGATGTCCACCACGTCCTGACGGGTGATGTGGCGCTCGTCCTCGCGCGGATGCACGGTGATGCCGCGCACGCCCAGGCCGAGCAGGCGGCGCACGAAGGCCAGCACATCCGGGAAATTGCGCCCGCGCGAATTGCGCAGCAGGGCGATCTTGTTGACGTTGACGCTCAGTACGGTCGTGGGGTGGCTCATGGTCGCCTCTCAGCGGGCAGTCGGCCCCGCGTCGGCCTGCAGGAACTGCAGGACCAGGCGCAGGAAGGTCTCGGGTTTCTCGGCATGCAGCCAGTGTCCGGTGTGCATGATGACTTTGGTGCGGGCGTGGGGAAAGCGCGTGAGGATGGCCTCGCGATGCTGCTCGGTGATGTAGCTCGACAAGGCGCCCTTGAGGAACAGCGTCGGCCCCTCGAACGGCCCCAGGCCCTCGGGCTGCTCGCGCAGTCGGGCGTAGTTGCGCTTGAGCACGGGCAGATTGATGCGCCAGGCGAAGCCGCCCTCGGGCGTCTTCACCAGATTGGTCAGCAGGAACTGGCGCACCAGTTCATCGGGCTCGTAGGGTGCCAGCAGATGATCGGCCTCGGTGCGGCTGCGCAGCGTGGCCAGGTCGATGGCCAGCAGGCCGGCGAAGATGTCGTCATGCTCACCGCCATAGGTGACCGGCGCAATGTCGGCCACCACCAGATGATCCACGCGCTGCGGCGCCAGCAGCGCGATCTGCATCGCCACCTTGCCGCCCATGGAGTGCCCCAGCAGATGGGCCCGCGCGATGCCGTGGGCGTCCATGTAGTCCAGCACGTCCTGCGCCATGTGCGGGTAGTCCATGTCATCGCTGTGAGGCGACGCGCCATGATTGCGCAGGTCGAGGGCATGCACCGCGAAATGCGCGCTCAGCTGGCGGCTGTGCCAGTTCCAGTTGCCCAGGCTGCCGAACAGGCCGTGCATGATCAGCAGCGGCGTGCCCGCCGTGGCGTATTGCTTGCCGTGCAGTTTCATCCGCCTGCCTTGCCGGCGCCGTCGAGCAGGGCCAGGACATCGTCGTGGTGCGTCTTGGTGGTGACCTTGTCCATCACATGCGCCACACGGCCGTCGCGGTCGATCAGGAAACTGGTGCGCAGGATGCCCATGAACTCGCGGCCCATGAATTTCTTCAGGCCCCACACGCCATATTGCTCGGCCACCGCGTGATCGACGTCGGCCAGCAGCGTGAAGTTCAGGCCGTCGCGCTCGGCGAATTTCTTCAGACTCTTCACCGGATCGGGGCTCACGGCCAGCACCACGGTGTCGCGGGCATCGAGCGCCGCCTTCACATCGCGCAACCCGCAGGCCTGCACGGTGCAGCCGGGGGTCATGGCCTTGGGGTAGAAGTACAGCAGCACCTGACGGCCACGGAACTGGCTCAGACTGACGTTCTGGCCGTGCTGGTCCTGCAGGGTGAAATCGGGAGCGGCAGTGCCGAGTGCGGGAAAGGTCATGGGGGTCTCCTGGTTGCGGCCGGCCCGGAATGGGCGGCCATTATAGCCACGCAGGCAGTACGCGGCGAGCAGGCTGGCGGATTCGCGCAGGGGCCGGCTAGAATCCCGCCCCATGAGACGCCCCGTGAATTCCATCGTCGTGCTGACCGGTGCCGGCATTTCCGCCGAGTCCGGCATCGCCACCTTCCGCGCCAGTGACGGCCTGTGGGAGAACCACCGCATCGAGGACGTCGCCACCCCCGAGGGCTTCGCCCGCAACCCCCAGCTCGTGCACCACTTCTACAACCAGCGCCGCCGGCAGCTGCTGCAGGACGATATCCGCCCCAATGCCGCCCACCTGGCGCTGGCACGCCTGGAGCGCGAGTTCCATGGCGAGTTCCTGCTGGTGACCCAGAACGTGGACAACCTGCACGAGCGCGCCGGCAGCCGCAAGCTGCTGCACATGCACGGCGAGCTGCTGAAGATGCGCTGCAGCGAGAGCCAGCTGGTGTTCGACATCCGCGACGACCTCAGCTTCGACAGTGTCTGCCGCTGCTGCGGCACGCCGGGCAATCTGCGACCGCACATCGTCTGGTTCGGCGAGATGCCGCTGCACATGCCGCAGATCAACCGGGCGCTGGCGCAGTGCGACTTGTTCCTGTCCATCGGCACCTCCGGCAATGTCTATCCCGCCGCCGGTTTCCACCAGAGCGCGAAGCTCAGCGGTGCCCACACGGTGGAACTGAATCTGGAGACCACCGGCTCCTGCTTCGACGAGCATCGCTACGGCCTGGCCGGCACGCTGGTGCCGACGTATGTGGAGTGTCTGCTGAATCCGCTGTGAGCGGGGGCGGGGGGCGCTCAGAACGATCAGCCCGCTGGAGTAAAAGAGATCCATGTGGAACCTCAACGAAGTCACCCATATCGAGTACCGTTCCGGACACAGTTTCCTCATCACCTTCGATGATGGCGTGTCAGGCGTGGTGGATATGTCCGAGTATCTGCATCGAGGACCGGTCTTTGCCCCACTGCAGGATATCGAGTTCTTCCGCAAGGCACGTATCGAAGGCGGGACGATTGCATGGCCCAATGGGGCGGACATAGCGCCCGAGTCACTTTACGAAAAGTGCCTAGGCGCTGCCGCTTGATGACATGCTGAATTTCCGGTGGGTCTTGCTGATGGCTCGCTCCTACAGCCCCGCCGGCACCTCCGGTATCCGCGCCACGATCACCTGCTGCTGCGCGCGGCTGATGCCGTAGATCACCCGCTCGCCCACCGCACTGCGATCCCAGGCCCAGGACTGACCTTCGAAGGGCACGTCGATGGTGGTGACGTATTCCAGCGTCACTCCTTGCTTCGGAATGCGCAGTACATGCAGTTCCGGGAGATCGTGCCCGGTCACGTAGAGCAGGCCGTCGTCGCCCCAATCGCCGCCCGAGCAGGCGCTGTCGCCCCAGGTGGCGATGACCTGGGGCGGGAACAGCCAGGCCTGCAGCTCCTGCCAGTCGTCATTGAACTTCGCCACGTGGGTCCAGCGCTGGTCGAAGCCCCGCGTGGTGCCCCCGTCGTTGTAATTGGCGAAGCAGGCCCACCAGAAACCGTCACGGCGCACGGCCCAGGTCAGCGAGCCCAGACGCAGGCCCAGCGCATGACTCGCCAGCGGTTCCAGCGTACGGGCGTCGTAAGTTTCCAGCGAGCTCGCCATGGGCAATTGCGGGAAATTGGAATGCGAGAGCACCAGCGTGTCGCCATCCACCCAGCCGGAATTCAAATGGATGATGGCGCCGTTGCGCGGGCCGAACCAGTGCGCCACGCGCTCGCCCGTGTCCTTGCGATGCTTGACCAGCGCGTGATTGCCGATGCCGTAGAAATGGTCGGCATCCACGGCCACGCCCTGATTCGCTTCCAGGATGTGCCAGCGCTGCAGCTCGGTGGCCACCAGGCCGTGACGCGTGAGCTCGGGCGTCGGTGCAGCCGGCAGCGAGGCCAGCCAGTCGCGGTAGGCGTTGCGCAGGGCGTCACTGCCCTGCTCGGCGGCCAGCGCGCGCCCGGCCACGCCTGCGACTGCGACGCCCGCCGTGGCGGCCATGCCCTTGAGCAGTGTGCGACGAGACAGACTTGCCATGATCAAAACCTCTTGGTGATCTGCAGATTCCAGCTGCGGCCGGACAGCAGGGACTGACTGACGGAAGGATCATATCCGAAACTCTCGGCGGCCAGCGGCGGCTCCTCGTCGGTCACGTTGATCACGCCGACGCGCACGCGGGTGTCTTGCAGCAGCGCAGGGCCGGTGCCGTCGAACTCGTAGCCCAGCGAGAGGTTGTAGGTCACGAAGCTGTCCACCACACGACGGTAGACGGTGCGGCCCTGGGTGAAGAAGGGCTCGATGTAGCTCGGCTGACCCAGGCTGTCCCAGACGGCCTTGCCGGTGGTGGCACCGGAGTCGTGGGTCTCGCCCACGTGGTAGATGCCCAGCCCGGCATTCCACTGATCCTTGCGCCAGAACAGATTGCTGGTGCTGCGCCACTCGGCAGCACCGGAGGCGAACAGCAGATTGTTGACCGTGGGTGCCACGTTCGCCGGCGCCAGCGTGGTCTCGGCGGTATCCAGATACGCCCATTCGGTGCTGAACACGAGGTCGCCGATGGGCAGATCCCGCAGCTCGTAGCGCAGACCGAAATCCACGCCACGGTGCTCGCTGGAAGACAGATTCAGGAACGGCTGGTTGCGTGAGAAGGTGCGCCCTGCCGCCGCCACCGGCTTGCCAGGATTGGCCGCGTTGTAGGCGGCGAAGGCGGCTCGGTCTTCCGCCGTCAAGGGGTAGCGCTGAATGTCCGGATCGCCCTTGTAGGCGGCCGTGCCACTGCCCAGATCGATGTTGCCGATGGCAACGCCAGCTGCCAGCTGCTGCTGCGTGTAGGCCGTGAGCAGTGCCACGTCGCTCTCGTTGATCTGCGCCACGCTGCGCTGGCCCAGCAGATCGCTGCGGCGGATGCGCCACCAGTCGGCATTCACGCTCAGCCCCTCGACGAAGGGCACGTCGATCACGAAGCCAAAGGTGTCGCCCTTCGACTCCTGCGGCTGCAGATCCGGATTGCCGCCGAAGTAGGTGCGCATCACGTAGGGACCTTCGTTCAGTGCGGGATTGCGGTAAGGGTCGGTGTCACCGGCTCCGGCCGTGATCGTCCAGCGCGGGCTGGTGTACAGCGCGGCCAGGCTGGGAGCCATGAAGCCCTCATTGTAGGAGGCGCGCAGCATCAGCCACTCGGCCGGCTTCCAGTTCAGGCCGACCTTCGGCTTGGTGGTGCTGCCGAAATCGCTGTAACGCTCGCTGCGGGCGGACAGGCTCAGCTCCAGGCGCTTGAGCAGCGTCACATCGGCGTCCTCGTTGACCAGCGGAATCAGCAGCTCGGCAAAGGCACTGCTGACATCGCGATCGCCGAACACGTCCGGGCGCGGCGGGTGCAGCAGGAAGTCGTTGTTGGTGGTGTCCAGCCCGGAGCTGGCCGGATTCTCGCCGCTGAAGGGCGGGCGCACATCTTCGAGCTCCTCGGTGCGGTGTTCCACACCCACCGCGGCCATCACATCGCCGCCCCACCAGCTGAACAGGGTGCCGGTGGCCTTGAGGTCGACACTGGCGATGCTGGCCTGGGCCTCGCGGGCAAACACGGCGCTGAAGGAATCCACCACTGCCTGCGGGTTGCGGTAGGGCGCATCGGCCACCACGGCGCCGTTCTGCACCTTGAAGGTGTAGCCGAAGGGGTTGTAGGCATTGGCGTCGGTGCGGGCGATCGCGGCCTGCAGCAGGCTCTCGCGCACATCCGGATAGGCCTCGTCGTTGCCGTTCACTTCGTTGTAGAACAGCGAGGACTCCCACGTCCAGGTCTCGCCCAGCGCGCCCTTCAGGCCGGCGGTGAAGCGCAGCACGTCGGAGTCCGTCTCGATCACTTCGGGGGCGAGCCCCGCCAGCGTCATCTGGGTGAAGCCCACTGTGCGGGGCGTGCCGGTCAGGCGCGGGGTACCGTCCGCATTGGCGGCGCCGTTCGGGTGATAGAAGCGCGAGCCGTAAGGGTTGTAGGGGTTGTCCACGGGCATCAGCATCAGCTTGTCCGAGGTCGGCCCGTTCAGCGCCAGCGGCTGGCGCTGCATGGTGGAGTTGGCCAGGTAGTAACCGAACTCCGCGAAGGCCGTGAGCGTGTCCGTCACATCGTATTCCCCGGCAAGGTAGGCATTGCCGCGCTTGACCTCGGGCGAGGCCAGACCGAACTGGTTCAGGTCGAGGAAGAACTCGGGGTTGCTCGTGCGGCTGGGCGCTGCGGTGGTCAGCGTGGGCACGCCGTTGACCGGACGGAAGTAATTGTTGGCCGTCGAAGTGCCCACGCGGAAGGTCGGCCAGTAGCCGCGCGCGGAGCGTCCGTCGAAGGGGCCGCCGGGCGCATTGAACGGCGCCGGGGCACGGTCGGAATTGAAGGAGGTCTTGCTGAAGTCGCGGTCGGTCAACGCGATGCTGTCGCGATTCAGGGCTTCCAGCGTGCCGATGAAACGGCCGCGGCCATCGGCCAGATCGGTGGAACCGAAGGTCAGCGCCAGCTGGGTGTTGCCGCCACCGCCGTGTTCGGTGCCGCCCTGCTGCAGCGACACTTCCACGCCGTCGAACTCACGCTTCATGAGGTAGTTGATCACCCCGCCGACGGCGTCCGAGCCGTAGATGGCCGAGGCGCCGTCGCGCAGCACGTCGATGCGCTCGACGCCCTGCGTCGGCAGTTGATTGACGTTCACCGCCTGGGACAGGCCCGCCGTCATCGGGTTGATGGCCATGCGCCGGCCGTTCACCAGCACCAGCGTGGCGGTGGCGCCCATGCTGCGCAGATTGATGTTGGCGTTGTCGCCACGCGCGCCGGAGGACCCCAGTCTCGTTTCGTTCTCGGGCAGGTTCACCACCGAGGGCAGCGAACTGAGCAGGTCCACCGGCAACAGCGCCGCGCGCACTTCCATGGCCTCTTCACTGATCACGGACACCGGCACGGCGCTGTCATTGAGCGCGCGGCGGATGTTGGAGCCGGTCACCACCACTTCCTCGATGGCGGGCGCGTCATCGGCTGTGTTCTGCGTGCCGCTCTGGGCGAGAGCGCTCGCGCCGGTGCCCAGCAGCACGCCGGACAGTGCCAGTTGCACCATGATGCCGAGCGGCTTGCGGCGCAGGGCCGGTGCAGCCATGGAGGTAAGGGATTGGGCAGTGGAAAACCTGTTCATGCGTGACACTCCTGAAGGTCTGCGCGAGTCAAGGCAGACGGCATTGACGACACCGCGACTACACGTCACGGCCAGTTCAGGCGTTCACGTTAAAGAGAGTTTGCGACAGGGGAATGGCAGAAAGACTGCAGTTGGGTGACGGCAACGTTGCACTCTGACAGGAGTCAAACGAGATCGATGCGCAGTTGCTTGCCCAGCACGCGGGCCGCCTTGATCATGGTGTCCAGCTGTATGCGCTCGTTTTGTGGATCAAGAATCCTGTCAAGCTGACTTCTGCTGGTTTGCATGGCCCTGGCCATCTGATTCTTGCTCAGATTCTCGGCTCGCATCGCCTCCTCCAATTGCCAAGCCAGGACACGCTTGACCGCCACTGAATGCGTCTGATCAGCAATTCCTTCTGTGGCAAGAAAGTCTTCAAAGGATGAGCCGATGCTTCCCTTGCTTCGGGCATTCATGTGAGCAACTCCTTCAGTCTTTGCAAAGCCAGTTTGCGATCGGCGTGGTGCAGCTTCTGTGATTTCTTGACGACGGCATGCAGCAGAACCATGCGCTCGTTGACCACTGCGAAAATCACTCGTGCAGCACGCCCATGCGAGATATCACTGCGTATCTCGAACAAGCCTGAGCCCAAAGACCTGGACAGTGGCATGCCGACGGGCCATCCGAACTCTGCGGTGGCGATGTCCTGACCGATTGTGCGCCGGTCCAGCGCTGCAAGAGTCTGCAGCCACTCGCGCACGGGCTCGCGTCCTTGCGCTGTTGCGTAGAACGCAGCAGGCAGTCTTTTCAATGCCTCCATGGCTCACCCAGTCGAACTGTACCTCACGAGGTACAAGTCTGTCCATCCAGCTTCCGCTTCCATTCACTGCAAGTAAAGGACAGTTTTTTCGCGGCGTCACGTCAAGGCGGTCAGTCCAACAAACGCTCCAGCGACTCGGGAAAGCACGGCCGCCCCTGCTCATTCACGGCAGCGACAACGAACCGGGCATTCAAGATCGGCCTGCCCTCGGGCAGCAGCGTGATCTGCTGCACGAAAGCCATGCGCAGACGGGACACGCGCTCGGTCTGCACGCTGACGCGAAACGCATCGCCGCTGCGCAGCGAGCGCAGGTAGTCCAGCTCGGCGCGGATCACCATCACGTGCAGGCCGCTGGCGGTGAGCGCGGCGAAATCCTGGCCGCGACTCTTGAGAAACTCGTGTCGCGCATGCTCGGTGTAGTTCTGATAGACGGCATTGTTCACGACGCCCTGCAGATCACATTCGTAATCCCGCACGGCCATGTCCACGGTGAAAGTCTGCATGGGGGTCTCGCCTCGCTGCTGCGCCCAGGTTGCGGCGGATGATAGCACTGCCTGCCGTGCTGGAGTCGGCTCGGGAATTTGCATAGACTCCGGACAAGCCCTCCTCCGGACTCCGCCAGCCATGCCCCGAATGCCGCATTCCATCCGTCTGTCTTGCTCCTTCCTGCTGCGCACCCTGCCGGCGCTCGGCCTGATCCTCGCTGTCAGCGCCTGCCTCAGCCCGCAGAGCCGCCCGGGCAGCGTGCTGGAGCAGGCCGATGTCAGCACCCTCCAGGCAGCCATGAGCGAAGGCAGCCTCACGGCGGTGGCGCTCACAGAGCACTACCTCGCACGCATCGCGCAACTGGACCCGCCACTGCGCGCCGTGCTGGAAGTGAACCCCGAGGCGCTGAGCATCGCCGCCGCCCTGGATGCCGAACGCGCGGCGGGCACGGTGCGTTCGCCCCTGCATGGCATTGCGGTGCTGCTCAAGGACAACATCGACACCGCCGACCAGATGCACACCACGGCCGGCAGCCTGGCCTTGCTGGACGCCCCCACCCCGCAACGCGATGCCTTCCTCGTCACGCGCCTGCGCGACGCCGGTGCCATCATCCTGGGCAAGACCAACATGAGCGAGTGGGCCAACTTCCGTTCCACCAATTCCTCCAGCGGCTGGTCCAGCCGGGGCGGTCAGACTCGCAACCCCTATGACCTCGAACGCACCCCCTGCGGCTCCAGCTCCGGTTCGGCCGTGGCGCTGGCGGCAGATTTCGCCGTGCTGGCGGTAGGCACGGAGACCGATGGCTCCATCGTCTGCCCGTCTGCTCACAACAGCGTGGTGGGCATCAAGCCTTCGCTCGGCCTCATCTCGCGTGCCGGCATCATCCCCATCGCCCACAGCCAGGACACGGCCGGCCCCATGGCCCGCACGGTGCGCGATGCCACCCTGCTGCTCAATGCCTTGGTGGCCGAGGACGTCGACGATCTCATCACCTCGAATCTGCGCACCCGCACGCCGCTGGACTACACCGCCTTCCTGCGGGAGAACGCCCTGGAGGGCAAACGCATCGGGGTGATGCGCCAGACCTTCGGCCGCGATGCCGCGCTGGACGCCCTGATGGAAGACCAGTTGCAGGTGTTGCGGGACGCAGGGGCGGAAGTGTTCGACATCGCCATCAATGCGGCGCGCAGCTTCTCGAGTGCGGAAACCCAGGTGCTGCTGTTCGAGTTCAAGAACGATCTGGAGAACTATCTCTACGAGCGCGGCGGCAGCCTGCAGAGCCTGCGCGATCTGATCGCCTGGAACGAGGCGAACGCCGCCACGGTGATGCCGCACTTCGGGCAGGAGCTGTTCCTGCAGGCCCAGGAGACCACCAATCTGGGCGATCAGACCTATCTGAGCGCCCTGGGCTACAGCAAGGCCTTCAGTCAGAGCAGCATCAACAGCGTGATGCAGGATCTGGAACTGGACGCCCTGGTGGCCCCGACCAACAGCGTCGGCTGGCCGGTGGACCCGAGCGGTGACCAGACCGAGGGTTATGTGTCCAGCGCCAGTCTCGCGGCGGTGTCAGGCTATCCCAACATCACCGTGCCGGCGGGGTATCTGGAAGGCTTCCCCATCGGCCTCTCGTTCATGGGCAGACAATACAGCGAACCCACGCTCATCGGCATTGCTTACGCCTACGAGCAACTCACGCAGGCCCGCCGCGCGCCTCAGTTGTAGACCACGTCCCGCACGATGGCGCGCATGTCGCTGACACCACGGCGGAAGGCATCCACCCGGATGCGCTCGTCATTGCCATGCACGCCGGTGGCCTCTCCCACTTCCGTGATGATCGGGTCGAAGCCGTAGCTGACGATGCCCTGATCGCGCGTGAAATGGCTGTCGGTGAAGCCGGTGCTCACAGACGGCAGCACGCGGGAGCCCGGGTGCAGTTCCCGGGTCACGCGCTCGATGGCGGTGAACAGGCGCGAGGTGGTCTCGGAGATGGCGGGCGTGAAGGCCATGATCACCTCCACCTCGACCCCCGTCGGCGCAATCAGCGCCTCCAGTTCTGCCACGAACACCTCGGACGGTCGATCCGGCAGGATGCGGCAGTCCAGCTCCGCCCAGGCTTCGGGCGGTACCACATTGATCTTGGAGGAGCCGCTCAGACGCGTCATGGAACAGGTGTCGCGGATCAGGGCGTGACGGCCGGGATTGTCCTCCTGCAGCCGAGTGAGGAAGTCCGGGTCCTGCACGGCCAGTGACATGTTGCTGAAGGCCACGCCCCAATCGTCATTGCGCCCCTCGGCCAGGCCCTTGAAATAGGTGTCCACGGGGCCGACGACGCGCGGCGGGAACGGGTTCTCGCGCAGGATCGCCAGCGCATCGACGATGCGGGTCACCGAACTGGTGGTGCGCGGCGAGGAACCGTGACCCGGCACATCCACGGCGGTCAGCCGCAGCCAGACCGGCACCTTCTGCGTGACTTCCACCCCGAACACGATGTCATCGCCTGAGCGGCTGCCGCTGCCGCCTTCGTTGAGCAGCAGGCCGGCACCCGCAAATATCTCCGGCCGGTTCTCGATCAGCCAGCCCACGCCGAACTCGCCGCCCGCCTCTTCATCGGCGGTGGCAAGGAACACCACATCGCGGTTCAGCGGCAGGCCGGCGCGGTGCAGACTCAGGAAGGCGGCCAGATGAGAGATACCCGTGCCCTTCATGTCGCGGGCGCCGCGGCCCAGGATGTAGCCGTCGCGGATCTCGCCCGACAGGGGGTCAATGGTCCAGTACTCCATTTCCGCCGGCACCACATCGGTATGCTGCAGCAGGATCAGGGCAGGCTCGTCGCCACCTTCCAGACGGGCCCAGATATTGCCCCGTCCTGGTGCACTCTCGGCCGTCTCGTAGGCAATGCCTTCCTGCTCGAAGATGCGGGAATAGAACTCCACGGCGCGGTATTCGTTGCCGGGCGGGTTGATGGTGTCCACCTTGATGAATTCCTGCAGCCAGGCAACGGCTTCATCTTCAATGGATTGGGCGTGCAGCGGGGCACTGAGCGCCCCGATCAGCAGGAACAGGAAGGGCAATCGCATGGTGGGTCTCCTTGACCGTGAGGCGGTGAACTGCTGAAAAGACAGCAAGAGCTGTGCCGGCTGCGGGCGTCGCTGCGCCCGCTATTCGGCGACAGGCTTGCGATACTGGCCGTAGAGCAGTTCCTCGACATACTCCACACACTTGAATTCGATCAGCTGCATGCCTGGGTCGAGCCGGCGGTAAAGCGGCATGCTGATCGTCCAGGGCTCCGTGTAGACCTCCGGGTCAGTGATCGTCGCTTCGTACTGGATGTGATTGGCCCCCATCAGGGTGTATCGCTCCTCCACCACCAGCTGCGAGCTGTGCCAGTTGCCGGCACTGTCGAACCAGGTATCAGGCATCTGCGCGGTGACCGTGATGACGAGCGTGTCGCCCTCCCAGTGGCCGATGTTGTGACCCATCCAGCTGTCCACCTGCGAGGCGAAGTCGGGCTGGTCCATGTAGACCAGGCGGTCGGCACCGGCGAATTCGTAAGTGATGAGCGTGGTATCGGGGGCCTGGAAGATCTGGAAGGGAAACGGCAGGTAGGTCGCGCGGGGTACCCCGGGCAGGTAGCACTTGACGATCGGGTCCCGCGCCAGCCAGTCGGCCTGGTTCTCGAGCTTCGTCCGCAAGGCCTCGGGCCGATAGGGAATCATGCCGCCCTGCACCACGCCCATGCCGCCGGGAATCGCCGCCAGTGCACCCATCTCCACGACCGGGCCGGGCCGCGAAGCGTGTGTCTGCAAGTCCCAGTGCGCGGTGCCCAGGGCCTGCCAGATGCCATTGAAGTCGGGCCGGCCGTCGGGCGTGCGGGGAATGTCAGCGCTCTGTGCCAGCGCTGATGTGCCACACAGGGCGCAGAGGGCTGTCACGAGCAGAGGCTTGAGCAGGGAATTGTGCATGATCAGACCTTCAGGGAATGCGGCCTCAGTTGCCGTTCGAGTCCACCCAGCTGCCCTCTTCCACCCGGGCGCCGCGCAGGATGTTCACCATGCCGTAATTGCCTTCGTGGCAGGCGTATTCGTACAGCTCGTCCTGCGTCTTGTGCATGGGCACCAGCACGGTGACCGGGGCGACGAAGGCCTGCGGGTCGTTGACGGTGAAAACGTAGTGCACTTCGTCATCCGCCACGCGCGTGAAACGCTCGATCAGGTGCATGTTCTTCGAGATGCCTGTGCCGCGAAAGCTCTGGGTCTTGTCGGTGAAATTGCGGGTTTCCACCACCAGGGTGTCCCCGTCCCAGTAGCCACGGGAGTCGCCCGTCCACTGGGCGACGTCTCCGGGCAGATGCGGCCTCCCATCCAGCGGCACGATGCGGGCCTCGTGAATCATTTCATTGAAGATCACGAAGTGGTCGGCGTTCTGGAACAGCTGCACGTTGTTGTTGTACATGCTGGGCATGAAGGGCGGCACGGAATTGAAGCCCAGCAGACAGCGCTCCGACAGACCACGGTCTTCCGGGCCATCCTTGCCGATACCGCCAACAGTGAAGCGCACGGGACGTTCCCCCTCGATGTCGGGCCCGAGTCCACCGAAGGCGACCGGCGCGCCCTGCACCCGGGCAGGCATGCGACCGTTGGGCGGGTCGATGATGAGCGAGGTGCGGCGATTCTCCTCGAGCGGCAGGCCCTCGATCCAGAACTGGTTGTAACCGCCCACGCCTCCCTGAGAGGAATTGCCGTCGGAGCGCGCGATGTCATCGAGCGCTTCGGCACGAATGCGTGCCACGTCGTCATCACTGAGAAATTCCTGGTCGGCATACCGCGCCGGCCGCTCCAGCGGCGTGTTGGAACTGAAATTCCACACCCCGCGCAGGTCCGGCTGCCCCCATTCATTGCGCGGGGCGATGTAGACACCCTCGGCGGTCTGCGCGAACGCACTCACGGGCACCGCGAGCGCGGTGAACCAGCAGACGTGAAACCATGCAAGACGCCGCATTGCCTTCCCCCCTTGCCGTCAAGGAATGATGTGTCTGGCAGGCAGGGTAATGCAGCCCCGGTGATTGCACAATCGGGCTGCCGGCGAACGCTCAACGCTCCGAGACGAGCAACCCGAACTGATCGATCTCGATCAGCACATTGCGCATGGCCGTGATGTCGAAGGCCGCTGACTGGGGGTTCTGATGCTCACTGAACACCAACACCCGCACTGCCTCGCGATGCCGGGCCGGCAGCGTGGGCGTGGCGGAATCGAAACCCTGGGGAATGACGGTGTTGACGATGTCGAAGCGCTCGCCCTGCGTCTCCCGCAGCTGGCGCTTGCGGGAATACCAGCTGAAGGCCGTCATGGGCTCGGCGCTGGCAATGCTGTCGTCATAGAAGAAGACGATGTCCACCCCGCTGATGAGGATGGAGTTCAGGTCCATTCGACTGGTGATGCGCACGCTCTCGAGCGCACTCTGCGCCTGCAGGACGGCAGGCCAGTGCAGCACGAGAAGCAGCAGGGCAAACAGCGCGAGGCGTGGACGGCGACGGACAGACATGGCTTCCTCCGGAATTCTGGCCGGATTGTAACGCCGGAAGGAGGATGCGCAAGACGGATTTGCGGGCGAAAAAAAAGGCATCTGCGATGCCTGGGAGTAGTGGTGCCGCCACCAGGAGTCGAACCCGGGACCTACTGATTACAAGTCAGTTGCTCTACCACAGCTGAGCTATAGCGGCATGTCGAACAAGACGTCTGGGACGTACAGGGCGCGCATACTACCAATCCTTCCGCGGTCGAGCAACGCTTTTTTCTGCGGCGCTGCGACGCGCTTTTGGCCCCCGGCTTGATTGAACGACCCTGGATAATGCGCTAGCTTAGCCTCGACCCCGCTCCTCCATCAGCATCGAGGCAGACAGCGCAATGACGAATCCCGGCCGCAGCAGACTCTGGCAGAAACTCGAAACCCACTACCTCAATCTGCACTCCGCCGGCACCACTCTCTCCCAGCTCTTCCGCGACGACCCGCAGCGCTTCGAGCACTTCAGCCTCAACACCGACACCGTGTTCCTGGACTATTCCAAGAACCTGCTGACGCGGGAGACTCGTGACCTGCTGCTGGAACTGGCGCGCGAGTGCGGCCTGAGCGACGCGATTCGGGCGATGTATCGGGGCGAGCGCCTGAACAACACCGAGAACCGCGAAGTCCTGCACGTGGCCCTGCGCACGGCGCTGCCGGAGGCCGACCCGCAGTACAACGCCGCCGTTGCGGCCACCCTGGAACGCATGGAAGGTTTCGTCGCGCGCGTGCACAGCGGCGAGTGGAAAGGCTTCACCGACAAGCCCATCACCACCGTGATCAACATCGGCATCGGCGGCTCCGATCTCGGCCCGGCCATGGTGACCGAGGCGCTGCGCCACTGGCATGTGCCGCCATTGCGCACGCACTTCGTCTCCAATGTGGATCCGGCCCACATGCGCAGCACGCTGGCGCAGGCCGATCCGCAAAGCACGCTGTTCATCATTGCCTCCAAGTCATTCTCGACACTCGAAACCCATCAGAACGCAGCCATGGCGCGGCGCTGGTATCTCGAGAACGGCGGCGACGAAAGCAGGATTTCCCGGCACTTTGTCGCGGTGTCGGCGAATGTGCCCAAGGCCCAGGCCTTCGGCATTGACCCGGACAACATCTTCCCGCTGTGGGACTGGGTGGGCGGGCGCTATTCCCTGTGGTCCGCCATCGGCCTGCCCATTGCCCTGGCCTGCGGCATGGCGCAGTTCCGCGCGCTGCTGGAAGGGGCCAGCCTGATGGATCGGCATTTCCGCGATGCGCCGCTGGAAGCCAACATGCCGGTGATCATGGGACTGCTGGCGGTCTGGCACACCAATTTCTGCGGGGCTTCCAGCCAGGCGATCCTGCCCTACAGCCAGGCCCTGCATCTGTTCCCGGCCTTCCTGCAGCAGCTCGAGATGGAGAGTCTGGGCAAGAGCGTCGATCGCCATGGCGAGACCCTGCGCGCCGCCAGTGGCCCGGTGGTCTGGGGCAGTGCCGGCACCAATGGCCAGCACTCCTTCCACCAGCTGCTGCACCAGGGCACGCACCTGATTCCGGCTGACTTCATCGGCATCGTGCGCACGCTCTACCCGCAGGACGAGGATCAGCACGCCCATCTGCTGGCCAACTGCTTCAGCCAGAGTCAGGCGCTCATGCAGGGCAAGAGCGAGGACGAGGCGCTGGCAGAACTGCTGGCCCAGGGCCGTGACGAAGCCAGTGCCCGCGTGCTGGCACGCCACAAGCGCATCGCCGGCAACAAACCCAGCAACACCTTGCTGCTGCCCGAACTGAGCGCCCGCACCCTGGGCAGCCTGATCGCGCTTTACGAGCACAAGGTGTTCGTGGAAAGCGTGATCTGGCAGCTCAATGCCTTCGACCAGTGGGGCGTGGAACTGGGCAAGCAGCTGGGCGAGCGCCTGCATGCGGCCCTGAGCAGCACCGAGCCCTGCACGGCCTTCGATGGCTCGACCAATGGCCTCATCAGCCTCTGCCGGAACACCGATGAGCACTCCTGAACCCAGGATGATCATCGGCAGCGAGGAATGGTGCGTCTTGCCGGCGCTGGGCATCCCCGCCATCAAGGTGCGTGTGGATTCGGGTGCCCGCACCTCCGCCCTGCATGCCTTCAACATCAAGTCCTTCAAGCGTGACGACGGCCTCTGGGTCAGCTTCGAGGTGCATCCCCTGCAGCACAACCGTCGCACCATCGTGCGCTGCGAAGCGCCGGTCATCGACAAGCGCGTGGTGAAGAGCTCCAGTGGCGTGGCGGAGAAGCGCTATGTGATCCGCACGCCGCTGCAGCATGACGGCCAGAGCTGGGACATCGAACTGACCCTGACCAATCGCGATTCCATGGGCTATCGCATGCTGCTGGGCCGCGAGGCCATGGTGGGCCGCGTGCTGGTGGACCCTGCCGCCGCCTTTCTGGGCGGCGAGATTGCACACGAACAGCTGGAGACACACTACGCCGAACACATCCGCGAGCGCTCGGGGCTGCACATCGGGCTGCTGTCCAGCAACCCGGACCTGCCCAGCAACCGCCGCCTGCTGGAGGCCGGCGAGCAACGCGGACATCACCTGTATTTCTACGACATCAAGCAGTGCTACATGAAGCTGGATGCCGAAATGCCGGAAGTGCACTACCGAGGCGGGCGCATTCTCAACACCCTGGACGCCGTCATTCCGCGCATTCGGCCGGACCTCACCTTCTATGGCTGCGCGCTGGTCCGCCAGTTCGAGAGCATCGGCATCTTCTCGCTCAACAGCGCCGAGGCCATCGGCAGCTCGCGCGACAAGCTCTACGCCCTGCAGGTGCTGCTGCGCCATGGCTTGAGCATTCCGGTGACGGGATTCGCCGACAGTCCGATCGAAACCGGCGAGCTGATCGACATGGTCAACGGCGCCCCCCTGGTGGTGAAGCTGCTGGAAGGGCAGCAGGGGCTCGGTGTCGTGCTGGCGGAAACCCGCAAGGCAGGCGAGAGCCTGATCAATGCCTTCAAGTCCCTGCAGGCAAACCTGCTGGTGCAGGAATACATTCAGGAAGCCGAAGGCCGGCACATGCGACTGGTGGTGGTGGATGGCAAGGTGGTCGCCGCCATGCAGCGCCAGAGCAGCCCGGGAGACTTTCGCTCCAGCTCTCAGCGCAGCGTGAGCGACTCCACCGTGAAACTGACAGCCGCCGAGAAGCGCCTGGCCGTCAAGGCCGCGCGCGTGCTGGGCCTGAAGGTGGCAGGAGTGGATGTGATCCGGTCGCGGCGCGGGCCCCTGCTGCTGGAGGTCAATTCCACGCCGGGCCTGGAGGACATCGAAGAGGTGACGGGCAAGGATGTCGCGGGCGCCATGATCAGTGCCATCGAACGTCAGCTGGGCTGGAAACGTCCGCTGGCGCAGTCGCCGGAAGCGGGGCCGGACTCATGAAGAAGGCACGCCTGCGCAAGGCGGCACGCGCGGACATGGACTGGCTTTATGCCACGTTCAAGCAGACGATGCAGGCCTACATCGAAAGCACCTGGGGCTGGAACGAGCTGTTCCAGCAGCACGGCTTTCTGGACAATCTGCCGCCCGGCAGCTTCGTCATCCTGCATGACGCCGGCGAAGACGTCGGCGCCTGCAGCATTCTGGAGAAAGTGGATCATCTCTGGCTGGAGATGGTGCTCGTGGTGCCCCAGCGGCAACGGCAGGGCCTGGGCGCCGAACTGGTGCGTCATGCCCAGGCGCTGGCGGCGGCCCAGGGCAAGCCGCTGCGCCTGAGCGTGCTGAAGATCAACCCGGCGCAGCAGTTCTATCTGAAACAGGGCTTCGTCTGCTACGCCGAAGATGACTGGAGCCTGAAACTGCAATGGCTGCCGGCCTAGTCCATCAGCCCCAGCAGTTCTGCCGTCTTGGCCTGCATCAGCACGGTATCCCCGCGCGACTCCACATTCAGACGCACCACCGGCTCGGTGTTGGACATGCGCAGATTGAAGCGCCAGTCGCCGAAACTCATGCTGAGGCCATCCGTGAAATCCACCGCCGAGGCGCTGCTTTCATAGTGAGTCTGCACCTTGCGCAGCAGGGCTGCGGGGTCGGCAATCGTGCGATTGATCTCGCCGCTGGCGGGGAAGGCCGCCATGCGCTCCTCCACCAGTTGCGAGAGTGTCTTGCCTGACTTGCAGATCAGCTCCGCCACCAGCAGCCAGGGAATCATCCCGCTGTCGCAGTAGGCAAAGTCGCGGAAGTAGTGGTGTGCGCTCATCTCACCGCCATAGACGGCATCCTCCTGGCGCATGCGCTCCTTGATGAAGGCATGGCCCGTCTTGCACTGAATGGCCTCGCCGCCGAACTGCTGCGCGATCTCGATGGTGTTCCAGGTCAGGCGCGGGTCGTGAATGACCTTGGCTCCGGGCGTCTTGCGCAGAAAGCTCTCGGCCAGCAGACCGACGATGTAGTAACCCTCCACGAAGCCGGCATGCTCGTCGAAGAAGAAGCAGCGGTCGAAATCCCCGTCCCAGGCGATGCCCAGATCGGCCTTGCTCGACAGGATGGCGTCGATGCTCGGCTGACGGTTCTCGATCAGCAGAGGATTCGGCACGCCATTGGGGAAGTGCCCGTCGGCCTGGTGATGCACCTTGATGAAGGTGAACGGCAGGTGCGGCTCGAGCAGATCGACCACGGCGCCGGCGCCGCCATTGCCCGCATTCACCACGAGCTTCAGCGGCTTGAGCGCCGCCACGTCGATGTAGCTGAGCAGATGATCCACATAGGCCGGCTTCGTGTTCTGCCGCGTCAGGGAGCCACGCACCACCGGCGGCGGAAAGTCGCCCGCCTCGGCCAAGGCCTTGATCTCGTTCAGCCCCGTGTCGCCACTGATGGGCCGGGAGCCTTCGCGCACCAGCTTCATCCCGTTGTAATCCTTGGGATTGTGGCTGGCGGTGACGACGATGCCGCCACTGGTCTGCAGGTGCGAGGTGGCGAAATAGATCTCTTCCGTGCCGCACTGACCGATGTTGATGACGTCCACGCCGCAGTCGAGCAGGCCGTCAGTCAGGGCATTGCAGAGGGACTCGCTGGTCAGGCGGATGTCGTAGCCCACCACCACGTTCTTCGGTTTGAGCCACAGGGCATAGGCACGCCCGATGCGATAGGCGATGTCCTCGTTGAGCTGGTCCGGAATGCGACCGCGGATGTCATAGGGCTTGAAGCAGTGAATCGCTGTTTTCATAGGGCTTCCCGTGGCTGATGCTCAGGCTTTGTGCTTGCGGTAAAGGTGCGTGTAGTTGTAGTTGGAGGCTTCCATGAACCCCTCGATGCTGCCGCAGTCGAAGCGGCGTCCCTTGAACCGGTATGCAAGAACGCGACCCATTCTGGCCTGAGTCATCAGCGCATCGGTGATCTGGATCTCGCCGTTGCGCCCTGGCGGGGTGTTGCGCAGGATGTCGAAGATGTCCGGCGTCAGGATGTAGCGACCAATGATGGCCAGATTGCTGGGCGCGACTTCCGGGGCAGGCTTCTCCACCATCTCGCGCACGCGATAGAGCCCTTCGGCCTCGAGATCCCCGGCAATCACGCCGTACTTGTAGGTCTCCTCCCGGGGAATCTCCTCGATGGCGACGATGCTGCAGCGGTACTGTTCATACAGACTGACCATCTGCGCCAGCACGCCCGCGTCCTCCGTCACGCAGTAGTCGTCGGCCAGGATCACGGCAAAGGGCTCATCGCCGATCAGGGATTCCCCGGTGAGAATCGCATGCCCCAGGCCCTTCATCTCGATCTGCCGCGTGTAGGAGAAAGTGCAGGCATTGATGATGTGGCGGATGTCCTTGAGCGCCCACTCCTTGTCGGTCCCGGCGATCTGGTGCTCCAGCTCGTAGCTGATGTCGAAGTGATCCTCCAGCGCCCGCTTGCCGCGCCCGGTCACGATCGCCATGCCGCTCAGACCGGCGGCCATGGCTTCCTCGACGCCGTATTGAATGAGCGGCTTGTTCACCAGCGGCAGCATCTCCTTGGGCATCGACTTGGTGACCGGGAGGAAGCGGGTGCCGTAGCCGGCGGCGGGGAACAGGCACTTTCTGATCTTGTCCATGATGTCTGACGATTACCTCTGTTCGATCGTTGGTTGCGGCGGGGCGTCAGGGCGCCCGCTCAGGATTGCTCGACCTTGCGGCCGTAGATGTCTTCGAAGCGCACGATGTCGTCTTCGCCCAGATAGCCGCCGGTCTGCACCTCGATCAGCTCGACAGGCTGCTCGGTGAGGTTCTGCAGGCGATGCCGGCTGCCCAGTGGAATGAAGGTGGACTCGTTGGCGTTGAGGGTGAATACACGCTCATCACAGGTGACGGTTGCACTGCCCTTGATCACGATCCAGTGCTCTGCCCTGTGATGGTGCATCTGCAGGGAGAGCGAACCGCCGGGTTTCACCACGATGTGCTTGACCTGAAATCCCGGCCCGATCGCCAGGGACTCATAGCTGCCCCAGGGCCGGTAGACCAGCACATGATTGACACTCTCGGAACGCCCCGCCTTCTCCAGTTGCTGCACGATGTGCTTGACGTCCTGCACGCGGTCGCGCGCGGCGACGAGCACGGCATCGGCGGTCTCGACGATCACGGCATTGTCGAGCCCCACAGCAGCCACCAGCCGGGAGTGGGAATGCAGATAGCTGTCGCGCACGTCTGCGCAGAGCACATCGCCCGTGAGCACATTGCCCGCGGCGTCCTTTTCCGACGTCTCCCACAGCGCGTTCCACGCCCCCAGATCATTCCAGCGCGCATCCAGCGGCACCACCAAGGCGTCACGCGTCTTCTCCAACACTGCATAGTCGATGGACTCGCTGCGGCAGGTGCTGAACAAGTCCTTGGGAATGCGCTTGAAGTCGACATCCTTCTCGATGCCGGCCACGGCGGCGCGACAGCTTGTCAGGATGTCAGGCGCGTGCTGCCCGAGTTCCTCCAGGTAGCGCCCGGCCTTGAACATGAACATGCCGCTGTTCCAGTAGTAGTCGCCGCTGGCCAGATAGGCCTGCGCGGTCGCCAGATCGGGCTTCTCCACGAACTGCGCCACCGCGAAGCCGGCCGCCGCGTCGGCACCGACGCTTGCGCCCCGACGGATGTAGCCATAGCCCGTTTCCGGTGCGGACGGCACGATGCCGAAGGTGACCAGATGACCGCGCGCCGCCAGTGCCGCACCGCGCTCCACAGCCTCGCACAGGGCGGCGCTGTCACGAATGGCATGATCGGCAGGCAGGACCAGCAGGATATCCTCGGGCTTTGACAGCAGCGCGGCGAGTGCGACGGCAGGCGCCGTGTTGCGCCCGACCGGCTCGAGCAGGATCTGCCCGTCCTCGATGCCGATGTCACGCAGCTGCTGGGCGGTGAGGAAACGGTGATCCTCGTTGCAGATCACCATCGGCGCTCCGCGCCCCGGCAAGTCGTCGAGGCGGACCAGGGTGGATTGAAAGAGCGTGACCTGCCCCGCGTCGGCGCTGGGGCCGGTGCTCAGGGAAGCGAACTGCTTGGGATAGAGTTGCCGGGAGACCGGCCAAAGGCGCGAGCCGACACCGCCGGCCAGCACTACGGGAATGATCATGTCTGCATCCTGTCTGCCGAACGCTCCACGGCCTTGCGCACGGGCGTTCCGTTGATATGTTGTCGCCTCTTTCAAGGGTGCGTCAGTGTGCCACAAAGCCCTGTCGAGTGCCTGTGGCGCCCCCTGTGCTGAATAAAATTTTATCGATTATTTCTGCATGCCACGCTAACATCGCGGCCTTTGAGAACGCCGGGGGTCGCCCCCTGCGCCACCCGATAGCCCATCGCTGCGAACACTCACTTTATGAACGGCCATATCCGCAAGAGCTCCTATACCCGCGACGAACTTCTGGACTGTGGCTACGGCCGCATGTTCGGCCCGGGCAATGCGCGCCTTCCTGTCGGCAACATGCTGATGCTCGACCGCATCATCGAGATCAACGACACCGGTGGCGCACATGGCAAGGGCGAGATCATCGCCGAGCTGGATATCCGCCCGGACCTGTGGTTCTTCGACTGCCATTTCCCCGAAGACCCGGTGATGCCGGGCTGCCTCGGTCTGGACGCCATGTGGCAGCTCGTGGGCTTCTTCCTGGGCTGGCGCGGCAATCTGGGCAAGGGTCGGGCGCTGGGCGCGGGCGAAGTCAAATTCAGCGGCGAAATCCTGCCAACCCACAAGAAAGTCGTCTATCAGCTGTCATTGTCACGCGTCATCGAGCGAAAGTTGGTGATGGGAATCGCCGATGGTACAGTGTCCGTCGATGGCAAGGAGATCTACGTCACCAATGGTCTCAAAGTGGGCCTGTTCACGCCTGACAGCAAGTTCTGACGCATTCCTGATTCAACTCCAGAGGTATTTATGAGACGCGTAGTAGTCACCGGTATCGGCATTGTTTCCTGCCTGGGCAGTGACAAGCAGACGGTATTGGAATCCCTTCAGCTGGGTCGCAGCGGCATCCGCTTTCGGCCGGAATACAAGGAGATGGGACTGCGCAGTCATATCGCTGGCTGGATCGATCTCGACCTGCCCTCGCTCATTGACCGCAAGATCCTGCGTTTCATGGGCGATGCCGCCGCCTTTGGCTACCTGTCCATGGAACAGGCCATCAAGGACGCGGGCCTGAAAGACGAGGAAGTCTCCAATATCCGCACCGGAATCATCATGGGCGCGGGCGGTTCGTCGTCCGCCGACCAGGTGGAAGCAGCCGACATCCTGCGCACTCAAGGTGTGCGCAAGATCGGCCCTTACCGCGTCACACGCACCATGGGCAGCACGGTATCCGCCTGTCTTGCCACGCCGTTCCGCATCAAGGGCGTGAACTACTCGATCTCCTCGGCCTGCGCCACCAGCGCACACTGCATCGGCAATGCCGTGGAACTGATCCAGCTCAACAAGCAGGATGTCATCTTCGCGGGCGGTGGCGAGGCCGAGCACTGGTCGCTGACCAACATGTTCGATGCCATGGGCGCCCTCTCGACCAAGTACAACGAGACGCCGGACAAGGCCTCCCGCGCGTTCGACCAGGAGCGGGACGGCTTCGTGATCGCCGGCGGCGGCGCGGTGCTGGTCATCGAAGCCCTGGATCACGCGCTCAAGCGCGGCGCGAAGATCTACGCCGAGATCACCGGTTATGGCGCCACGTCCGATGGCTACGACATGGTGGCGCCGTGTGGCGAGGGCGGTGTCCGCGCCATGAGGATGGCCTGCGCCACGGCCAGCGGCCCGATCGACTACATCAACACTCACGGCACCAGCACGCCGGCCGGGGACGTCTCCGAACTGCGCGCGATTCGTGAAGCGTTCGGTGAGCAGCGCCCGATCATCAACTCCACCAAGTCTCTCAGCGGGCACTCTCTCGGCGCGGCCGGCGCACAGGAAGCCATCTACAGCCTGCTGATGATGGAGAACAACTTCGTTTGTGCCGCTGCGAACATCGAGAATCTCGACCCGGAAGCGCAGGGGCTGAACATCCCTCTGCAGCGCCTCGACAACGTCCGTCTGGACCGCGTCCTGTCCAACAGCTTCGGGTTTGGCGGCACCAATGCCAGCCTCGTGTTCGAGCGCTACCAGCAGTAATCACCCCCGGGCACGTGCAAGATGAGAACGATGCACGCGACAGTCACAAACGCAAAACCAGGCCGCAGCTTGTTGCGAGCCTGGCGCGTCGTGTTCTGGCTGGTGCTGTGCAGCGCTGCCTCCAGCTCTCAGGCGCAGAGCCTGCCAGGTGCCGGCCGCGGACTGCTGACTCCCGCGACACAGTCCTTTCTGAGTGTCGACGAGGCCTTCCGCTGGTACACAAGCCTGCCGCGGCAGGGTGTCATAGGCCTGCACTGGCAGATTGTGGATGGCCACTATCTTTACAAGGACAAGTTTGCCTTCCTGCTTCGCACCAACGCCGGCGAACACGCTCTTGCCACGGAATTTCCCCCGGCCAGCCCGCATGAAGACGAATTCTTCGGGGCCGTGGACGTCTACTTCAATGACATGAGCATAATGCTCAGCCTGCCCGCGGGAATGACGCCCGGACCGGTCACCCTGATCATGGAGTACCAGGGTTGCGCCGAGGCAGGCTTGTGCTACACCCCGCAGCGTCGCGAGATTGACCTGGAATTGTAGTCGGTACCCCGTCAGCGGGGCGCGCGTCGACTATTGTGGGCCGGCGCCGGAATTTCAGGTGAAACTCTGAAAACATTCTGAGAAAATGCCGCCATTGTTGCCTAACGCGATGCAAGCCTGAACCTGCAGGCTGCACTGAAAACCATCTGGCCGAGACCAAACACCATGGCAAGCATTCTGGTTCTGCACGGACCCAACCTGAACATGCTGGGGAGCCGCGAACCCGCCGTCTATGGCTCCGAAACCCTGGCAGACATCAATGCCAGATTGAGCTTCCAGTGTCTGGAAGCCGGGCACCATCTGCAGCACCTGCAGAGCAATGCGGAGTACGAACTCATCGACCGCCTGCATGATGCCCGCAACGAAGGCATCAATTTCATCATCTTCAACCCGGCTGCCTTCACCCACACCAGCGTGGCACTGCGCGATGCGATTCTGGCAACAGACATTCCGTTCATCGAGGTGCACATCTCCAATGTGCACAAGCGCGAGGCCTTCAGGCATCACTCGTATTTCTCCGACATCGCCGTGGGCACCATCACGGGGCTCGGCTCACATGGGTACGATCTGGCCTTGCAGGCAGCGCTGCGCCACTTGAAGAAATCCTGATTCAACACCTGTCAATGACATAAACATCAAGAAGAGACGCTCTTATGGACATCAGAAAAGTCAAGAAACTCATCGAACTGCTGGAATCCTCGGATATCGCGGAGATCGAGATCAAGGAGGGCGAGGAAGCAGTTCGCATCAGTCGCGCTTCCAGGAATGCGCCGGCAATCCACACCTACGCCGCACCTGTGGCAGTTCCTGCTCCCGTGGCCGCAGCACCAGCCGCCGCGCCGGCAGCGGCTCCAGCCGAGGCCGAGAGCAAGAAGGTACGCGGCAACCTCATCAAGTCGCCAATGGTAGGCACCTTCTATCGCTCTCCGTCCCCCTCCTCCCCGGCCTTCGTGGAAGTGGGGCAGCACGTCAAGGTGGGCGATGTCATCTGCATCGTCGAAGCCATGAAGATGATGAACCAGATCGAAGCGGACCACGCAGGCGTGGTGGAAGCCATACTGGTGGGGGATGGCGAGCCGGTGGAATACGATCAGCCACTGATCACCATCGTCTGATCGCGCACTGACCGATTCATCCTTCACCTCAGCCAAAGGTCTGATTTCATGCTTGATAAAGTACTGATTGCCAATCGCGGCGAGATCGCACTGCGAGTGCTGCGTGCCTGCAAGGAACTGGGCATCAAGACAGTGGCGGTGCACTCCAGTGCCGACCGTGACTTGATGCACGTGCGCCTTGCCGACGAGTCCGTCTGCATCGGCCCCGCCGCCGCCACCGACAGTTACTTGAACGTCCCGGCCATTATCAGCGCAACCGAAGTCACCGATGCGGTTGCCATCCACCCGGGCTATGGCTTTCTCTCGGAGAATGCCGATTTCGCGGAGCAGGTGGAGAAAAGCGGCTTCGTCTTCATCGGTCCGCGACCGGAAACCATTCGCCTGATGGGCGACAAGGTCTCCGCCATCAACGTGATGCGCGAAGCCGGTGTGCCGACCGTGCCGGGCTCTGACGGCCCGATCGACGATGACAAGGAACGCACGCTGGCGATCGCCCGCCGCATCGGCTACCCGGTCATCATCAAGGCTGCGGCCGGCGGTGGCGGGCGCGGCATGCGCGTCGTGCACAGCGAAGCGGCGCTGCTCAAGGCCATCTATGTCACCCAGTCCGAGGCCAAGGCCTTCTTCGGCAGTGGCGTGGTCTACCTCGAGAAATTTCTCGAGAATCCCCGCCACGTCGAGATCCAGGTCCTCGCCGACGGGCAAGGCAACGCGATCTATCTGGGTGATCGGGACTGCTCCATGCAGCGTCGACATCAGAAGGTACTGGAAGAGGCACCGGCTCCCGGCATCCCCGATCATATCCGCCAGAAAGTCGCCGAGACCTGCATCAAGGCCTGCGAGAAGATGAACTATCGCGGGGCAGGCACGCTCGAGTTCCTGTACCAGGACGAACAGTTCTACTTCATCGAGATGAACACCCGGGTTCAGGTCGAACACCCGGTGACCGAAATGGTCACGGGCATCGACATCGTGAAGGAACAGTTGAAGATCGCCAGCGGCGAGAAGCTGTCCATCAAGCAGTCCGACGTGAAACTCAAGGGCCACGCCTTCGAATGCCGCATCAATGCCGAGGACCCGGTCACCTTCCTGCCCTGCCCTGGCAAGATCAACCTGTTCCACGCGCCTGGCGGCAATGGCATACGGGTCGATTCGCACATTTACAGCGGCTACACCGTGCCGCCGTACTACGATTCTCTCATCGCCAAACTGATTACCTATGGTGAGGATCGTGCCGGCGCTCTGGCGCGCATGAGCAATGCCCTGGACGAACTGCTTATCGATGGCATTCGCACCAACACAGCTCTGCACAAGGAAATCATTCGCGATGCCGAGTTTCAGAAAGGGGGTGTCAACATCCACTATCTGGAAAGCAAACTGGCCTCGCAGCACAAGTTGCCGGCGAAATAATGCCCTGGCAACAGCTGCGCGTCCGCGTCGAGGAAGCACTCGCCCCCTTGGTGGAGGATGTGCTTTCCGACCTCGGCGCGGTGTCGGTCACCCTGCAGGACGGTGAGGATCAACCGGTGTTCCAGCTCGATCCCGGCACCACGCCCATCTGGAACAGCACCGAAGTTACCGCCCTGTTCGAGGATGGTGCCGGCATGACTGCAATTGCAGTTCAGCTGCGTGCCAGGGCCGGGTTGCAGACACACCACTCGATCACGCTCGAAAAAGTCGAAGATCAGGACTGGGAGCGTGTCTGCATGCAGGACTTCAAGCCGATGCGCTTCGGCGAGCGGGTCTGGATCTGCCCGAGCTGGGAAACACCACCGGAACCCGAGGCCGTCAATATCCTGCTCGATCCGGGACTCGCCTTTGGCACTGGCACCCATCCAACCACCGCCCTCTGCCTTGAATGGCTCGACGCCTGCCCGCTGCAGGACAAGCTGCTCATCGACTACGGCTGCGGGTCGGGCATACTTGCGATTGCAGGTGTCCTGCTCGGAGCGCGTCAGGCAATCGCCATCGACAATGATCCCCAGGCCATCCTGGCGACCCGGAGCAATCGCGATCTCAACGGCATCGAGCCGTCACGCCTGAGCGTCCACCTTCCTGGGGTGCCGAATCATCCGCAGGCGGATGTACTTGTCGCCAACATTCTGTCAGGCCCGCTCGAGGAGCTGACACCAGTGATCGCTGCACTGGTCAAACCAGGCGGCAGACTGATACTGTCGGGCGTGCTCTCGCAGCAGACTGAATCACTGATGGCAAGCTACAGCCCCTGGTTTCAGATGCTGCCTGCCGTCATTCGCGACGAATGGGTCCGCGTGGAAGGGGTTCGACGCTGAACATTTTTGAACACACCACTTTGTAAGAATTTTCTTACACGACTCTATGGCTCTCTTCATCACACAATGTCCCCACTGTCACACCACGTTTCGCACCAGCGTCTCGCAGCTGCAGTCGGCGGACGGAATGGTGCGATGTGGCGCCTGCCTGCGGATATTCGTGGCCGACGATCATCTGCTGCCCTCGGCAGATCTGCAAACCCTCGACAAGCCTCTGGGGGCAGCCAACGACTCGGACGAATCCGATGCACTTGCGGCACCGACCGACATCGAGCCTGAGAATACCGGGAGCAGCACCGATGACTCACAAGTCCCGGAAGTCCCGGAGCCCCTCTTCACTTTCGTGGAGCCTGAGGCGACTGCCGAGCCAAGCGACTCGGACGTTGACGTAGACACAGGTATTCCCAATCGGCACGCTGATTTCGCCCTGCAACAGGATCGCGAACGCCAAGCGGGGGCAGCGACGGAAGACTTGCCGCCACTTGTTGCCGATGCCGCAGCTGCCTCCGCCGCGGACACATCAGCAGGAGACTTGCCTGCGTTCAGCGCACTGGACGACTTCGCTGTCCCTGCGAAAGCCGGCTCTGCAGACTCGACCTCAGAACTGAGCAGACAACACCTCGACACCATTGCGGCGGCAGGTGCCGCGCTGGAGTTTGACTGGGAAGGCAATGCCGGGCAGAAATCCCGCTCCGCTTGGTGGATATTTTTTGCAGCATTGCTTTTTTCCACCCTGGGTTTGCAGGCAATTTACGTGACTTGGGATGAACTGGGCCAAAATGACGCCGTGCGACCATGGCTTGATAGGCTGTGCAGCACATTGCCCTGCGTGCTGGAGAAGCGTGTCGACTTGCGGGCGATTCGCACAGAGAACCTGCTGGTTCACAGCCATCCGGAGATCGCCAATGCCTTGCGCGTGACACTCATCCTGCGCAATGACTCACCCTTCGATCAAGCCCTGCCGCTGCTCAATCTTCGCTTCACGGATGCAGGCAATTCCGCTGTGGCGGAGCGCCAGTTCTCACCTGCAGACTATCTTCCAGGCGACCTGCAGCACCTGGACAGTCTGCCGGCAGGAACCCCGGTGCAGGTATCCCTCGACATCATCGACCCGGGGATTCGAGCCATAAACTACGAAGTCAGCTTCAGCGCTGGTGAAACTCCCTGAGCGCTGCCACCATCGTTGCCCGACCAGGGAATGTGCGTCAGTTCACATAAATCACACCCTATTTTTGCCTTCCCCAAGTATCGGGGGGTCGCTATGATAATTTTCGTCAGCGTCCCGCGCTGTTCATTATTCATTCAACTTTCAGACTCGATAGCCGGAAAGCAACGTGATCAGGATAGGCAAACACTCACTCTCACAGCGTACGCTGCTCGCGCCGATGGCAGGGGTTTCAGACCAGCCTTTCCGCGATCTTTGTGTGAGCATGGGTGCCGGTCTTGCGGTCGCCGAAATGCTCACTTGTGATGTCGAGCAATGGGGGAGCAGCAAGTACATCACCCGACTGGCTCACTCCCGGCACGGTGGTCTTCACGCCGTCCAGATTGCCGGCGCCGAGCCGGACATGATGGCCGAAGCCGCAAGACAGCACGCCGACCTTGGTGCTGACATCATTGACATCAACATGGGCTGCCCTGCGAAGAAGGTGCTCAAGAAGGCGGCGGGCTCTGCACTCCTGAAGGACACCTCCCTGGTGGCCGAGATTCTGCACAAGGTCGTCTCCGCGGTGGAGGTCCCTGTCACTCTGAAGATACGCACCGGCTGGTGTCCACAGTCACGCAATGGGGTGGAGGTTGCGCGAATCGCGCAGGACGCCGGCGTGAAGATGCTGACAGTCCATGGTCGGACACGAGAGTGCCGTTTCGTGGGAGCAGTCGAGTACGACACCATTCGAGACATCAAGTCGGCGGTGTCGATCCCCGTGATCGCCAACGGTGATATCCGCGATGCCCGCACTGCCCACGAAGTGATGAAATTCACCGGCGCCGACGGGGTCATGATCGGACGTGCCGCCCAGGGACGGCCCTGGTTGTTTGGGCAGATCAATCATTTTCTGGCGACAGGAAGGGAACTCCCCGATCCTGAGCTCCACGAAAGACGCACCACCCTGATTTCTCACATGCAGCAGGTATACGCACTTTACGGCGAGTTCAAGGGAGTGCTGTTTGCACGCAAGCATGTCGGCTGGGCCACGGAAGACCTGCCGTGCAGTGACATTTTCCGAAAGCAATTCAATCAATTGAACAATCCTGCGCTGCAACTGCGGAGCGTCGAGCAGTACTTCGACGCCTTGATCAATCAGAAGGAAGTCGCATCATGAATATCCTCGAAGACATTACCCATCGCAGAAGCTTCCAACATGCAGACATGGGAGCCGTGAGTGGAATGCAGTCCTCGTCGACATTGCGCAAGGAAGTGGAACGCTCCATGGATCAGTACTTTGCCCATCTCGGCGAAGCACCGGTCACGAACCTCTACGATCTGGTGCTCAATGAAGTGGAGGGCCCTCTGCTGGAGGCTGTGCTGAAACACACCGGAAGCAACCAGAGTAAGGCCTCTATCATGCTCGGTTTGAACCGTGGTACCCTACGCAAGAAGCTGAAACAACACGGAATGTTGTAAACCTGAGCCAGGTCAGCGGTTAATTTCGACGGGGTAGTACGCACGGATTCTCGTATCCCGTCCACTTGCGAAAGACCTTCCCTACTATGTCCATACCGAATTCCGCCGTAGTCCGGCGCGCTCTGATCAGCGTGTCGGACAAGACCGGCATCGTGTCATTTGCGAAATCCCTTCACAGTCTCGGCGTCGAGATACTCTCCACCGGAGGCACCTACAAACTTCTGCGGGCAGAGAACATCCCAGCGATCGAGATCGCGGACTACACAGGCTTTCCCGAAATGATGGATGGGCGGGTCAAGACGCTGCACCCGAAGGTGCACGGCGGCATCCTTGCACGCCGCGACGTTGACCAGGAAGTGCTGCGTCAGCATGAGATCCCCACAATTGACCTCGTCGTGGTGAATCTTTACCCATTCGAGGCAACAGTAGCCAGGCCGGATTGCTCTTTGACGGACGCCATCGAGAACATCGACATCGGTGGTCCCACCATGCTGCGCGCAGCAGCCAAGAACCACGCCTGGGTTGGCGTCATCGTCAACCCGGCTGATTACGAAAGAGCCTTGAAGGAAATGCGCGAGAACGGCGGCGCACTCAGTGCCGCCACACGCTTTGATCTGGCCGTGCGCACCTATGAACATACGGCGGCCTATGATGCCGCCATCGCCAATTATCTGGGCAGGCTGGTACCAGCCGGCTCTGCTGTAGAAGCGCTTCCGGCGGATTTTCCACGGACCTTCTCCACGCAGTTCATCAAGCGCCAGGATATGCGTTACGGCGAGAATCCCCATCAGAAGGCAGCCTTCTATGTGGAAAGGAATCCCGCTGAGGCCAGCGTCAGTACTGCTGTGCAACTGCAGGGCAAGGAGCTGTCCTACAACAACATCGCTGACACCGATGCAGCGCTCGAGTGCGTGAAATCCTTCAGTGCCCCGGCCTGCGTGATCGTCAAGCACGCCAATCCTTGCGGCGTGGCAGTGGCAGAGTCCATCACGCGCGCCTACGAACTCGCCTTCCAGACCGACCCGACCTCCGCCTTCGGCGGCATCATCGCCTTCAACCGCGAACTGGATGCCGCGACGGCGCAGGCCATCATTTCGCGTCAGTTCACCGAAGTCATCATAGCGCCGACCATTGCCGCTGACGCACTGCCAGTGCTGGCCACGAAGCAGAACGTGCGCGTGCTCAGCTGCGGTCAGTGGAATGCCGAGCCCTTGCCGGCTCTGGACTACAAGCGCGTCAATGGCGGTCTGCTGGTGCAGGACAGAGACATTCACCAGCTGAGCGCTGCGGACCTGCAGCTGGTCAGCAAGCGCAAGCCAAGCGAGCAGGAACTTTCCGACCTGCTGTTCGCATGGAAAGTGGCCACCTACGTGAAGTCCAATGCCATTGTCTATTGCCGCAACAATCAGACCATCGGCATAGGTGCCGGGCAGATGAGCCGGGTGTACAGCGCTCGCATTGCGGGCATCAAGGCGGCCGATGAAGGGCTCGAAGTGGCCGGTTCGGTGATGGCATCCGACGCGTTCTTTCCCTTCCGCGACGGCATTGATGCCGCTGCGAAGGCAGGCATTCGTGCCGTGATCCAGCCAGGAGGTTCCATGCGAGACGAAGAGGTCATCGCCGCAGCCGACGAAGCGGACATGGCCATGGTCTTCACCGGGTTTCGTCATTTCCGCCATTGATGGCGACACGGGGCGCCCCAGAGCGTGAGCAGGTAGCAGCATGAATGTATTGATCATTGGCAATGGCGGCCGTGAACATGCCCTCGCCTGGCGCGTGCGGCAGTCTCCTCAGGCCGGCAAGGTGTTTGTCGCTCCAGGCAATGCGGGCACAGCGACCGAAGCCGGAGTCGAGAATGCGCCCCTCGACCCGCTGGACTTTCCTGCGTTGCTGGCATTCGCGCAGGCTCAGGAGATCGGTCTGACTATCGTCGGCCCGGAAGCCCCGCTGGTGGCTGGATTGGTCGATTATTTCCAACAGCACGGCCAGCGCTGCTTCGGCCCAAGTCGCAGCGCCGCGCAACTCGAAGGCTCCAAGGCATTCACCAAGGATTTTCTGCACCGTCACGGCATCCCCACGGCGAAGTACCGCAATTTCACCGAAATAGATGCGGCGATCGCCTATGTGCACGAGCAGGGTGTCCCCATCGTCATCAAGGCTGACGGACTGGCTGCCGGCAAGGGCGTGATAATTCCCCAGACGATGGAAGAAGCGGAAACCACGATCCGGGACATGCTGGGCGGCAACAAGTTCGGTGATGCCGGCCATCGCGTGGTGATCGAACAGTTCCTGCGCGGCGAGGAAGCCAGTTTCATCGTGATGGTCGACGGCGAGCACGTGCTGCCGTTCGCCACCTCACAGGACCACAAGGCACGCGATGACGGCGACAAGGGCCCGAACACCGGTGGCATGGGCGCGTATTCACCGGCACCAGTGGTGACCCCGCAGATCCACGACAAGGTCATGCGCGAGATCATCCTGCCTACGGTTGAAGGCATGCGTGCCGACGGCAACCCCTACACTGGGTTCCTCTATGCGGGCTTGATGATTTCGGACAGCGGCGAAGTCAATGTCATCGAGTTCAACTGCCGCTTTGGCGACCCGGAAGCCCAGCCGGTGATGATGCGCCTGCAATCGGATCTGATCACCCTGTGCAACGCCGCGCTGGATGGCGGGCTCGACCAGCATACGGCCGAGTGGGACCCAAGGCCCGCCGTCGGCGTGGTGCTCGCCAGTGGTGGCTATCCTGACGCCTATGCGAAAGGTGACGTTATTTCCGGACTGAACGCGACCAGCATGCCTGATCGCAAGATCTTTCATGCAGGAACGGCACTGCGCGGCGAAGATGTCGTCAGCAATGGCGGTCGCGTGCTGTGCGCCACGGCGCTCGGCAAAACGGTGACAGAGGCTCAGCGTGCCGCCTACGAACTGGCCGACAGCGTGCACTGGAACAAGATGTTTTTCAGGCGCGACATCGCCTATCGCGCCATAGCGAGGGAACATGACTGACTCCGCGCAACGATCTGCACTCGACATCGACCAGCTTATCCAGCAGTTCGATCAGGCTCTGCGCACCCTGGTGCCGGGAGCCAGCGCCGCCGAACGCCTGTCCCCTGCCCGGGATCTTGACCCCGTGGAGCTGACTGATTCCGAACGGCGCAATGTGGCTGGATTGATGCGCATCAATCACACTGGAGAAGTGTGCGCGCAGGCCCTGTATCAGGGCCAGGCCTTGACTGCGAGACTGCCTGACATTCGTCAGGCCATGGAGCATGCCGCACGTGAAGAGGTTGATCATCTGGTGTGGTGCGAACAGCGACTGCAGGAGCTCGACAGTCGACCGAGCCTGCTCAATCCAGCCTGGTATGCCCTGTCCTTCGGCATAGGCGCAGCTGCAGGTCTGGCAGGCGACAAATGGAGCCTGGGCTTCGTGGCCGAAACCGAGCAACAGGTAGGCCTGCACCTGCAGGAACATCTGGAACAGTTGCCACGAAACGATGTGCGCAGTCGAGCAATTCTGGAACAGATGCTCGTCGACGAACGCATTCACGGCGAGACTGCGAAAGAGGCCGGAGGAGCGCCATTGCCACCTCCGGTGAAACTGGCCATGGGACTCATGGCCAAAGTGATGAAGGGTTTGACCTACCGCGTCTGAGTCCTACTCCGACACGATCTCGAAATCGTGCGTCACCTGCACTCCTCCGCGACCCAGCATGATGGTGGCGGAACAGTATTTTTCCGCGGACATCGCCACGGCTTTCTCCACCTGCTTTTCACTCAATTCCTTGCCGCTGACGCGAAAGTGCAGATGGATCTTCTCGAACACGGCTGGAATCGCATCGGCACGCTCCGCGGTGAGCTCCGTCACACAGCCGGTCACGTTCTGCCTGGCTTTCTTCAAGATCGTGACAACATCATAGGAGGAACAACCACCCACCCCCACCAGCAGCAATTCCATGGGGCGGAAGCCAACATTGCGACCACCGCTGGTTTCCGGCCCATCCATCAGGACCGCATGCCCGCTGCCGGATTCACCCAGAAACATCACATCATCAACCCAGCGCACTGTAGCTTTCATCTTCGTCTCTCATTGGTTCAGTGGAGTTCGCGCGGGCTTCGCCAAGCATCGCGCAGAGGGCGGCCAGAGTACCACAGCACACACGTCAGGACGAATTGTGCGGTCATTCACACATCATCAAGACTGTGGTATACATCTGCCACCTTCAAGCCTCCCCCATCGCGTTGTCCGTCGAGGAGATTCACAGCATGGCGCTCATGGCCATAACGCCACACATCAAGGATCTGGAGAATTTCCTGACCAATTGTCATCGACGCCGCTACCCCAATCGCAGCACCATCATCTACGAAGGCGACACCTGCAACACTCTCTATTACATCATCGAAGGTTCCGTATCGGTGGTGCTGGAAGATGACGACGGCCGTGAGGTCGTCATCGCCTATCTGAATCCCGGGGACTTCTTCGGCGAGATGGGATTGTTCGAGCAGAAGGAATCGCGCAGCGCCTGGTGTCGCGCGCGCACAGCCTGCGAGATTGCTGAAATCAGTTACGCAAATTTCAACAATTACATCCGTTCTCACCCCGAGATTGTCTTCACTATCGGCAAGCAGATGGCGCATCGCCTGCGCAACACCACACGCAAGGTCGGTGATCTCGCTTTCTATGATGTGACCGGTCGAATCGCCCGCACGCTCATCGAGCTGAGCAAGGAGCCGGATGCCATGACTCATCCAGACGGCATGCAGATCAAGATCACACGGCAGGAGCTGGGACGATTGGTGAATTGCTCGCGGGAGATGGCCGGCCGCGTGCTGAAGACACTCGAAGAGCAGGACCTCATCCACGTCAAGGGCAAGACCATTGTCGTCTTCGGCACTCGTTGAGTTGCGTTCACCCCGCTGATCCCATTGCTGCTCATTCGGTTGCGAAGCGCATGCCACCCGCATTGCGCGCCTGCTCCAGCGACTCCCGCAACTTGCGGATCTGCTCCAGTTTCTCGGCCTTCTCGCGCCCCTGTATCGGCCCGTTCGCCAAATAGCCTTCCGCCATGCGCAGCAGAGCAGGCACCTTGCCGAACTGAGAGTCGCTCAAGGCCAGTTCCGCCATGTGAATGGCGGAGTTGACCGCCACCACCACGCTGAGTGTCCCAAGATGACGCGCGGTGGATTCGAGCTGCTCCGCGCGCACCTGATTTGCCTGATAAAGCCGACGGATGATCGCCATGGCCTCGACGATCTGCTGCCGCACGCGCTGCACATCGCGCTCATTGCTCAAGCTGGTGCGCTTGTCCGACCTGGCCCCGCGTGCTTCGCCGGCAGGTTTCTCGCCTTTGTTCTCCGCCGCAGGTGCCGCACCGGCCTGTCGGATCTCCTGCTCGATGTCCGCCCGCCCCGGGTCCAGTTTCTGGATGCGCACCAGATCCGCCTTGAGCGCTTGATTGAGGATGCGCAAGGTTTCCGGATTGTCGTCCACTTCCTGCAGCGCACGGATCACCGAACGCGTCTCGTTGCGCCGACGATCAAGCGCCGCCAGACGGTAGAGACGGATGACATCGTTCTCCTGGCGTTCCTGCGCGTAACGCGCAAAGACAACGGAGCCGATCATCATCAGCAGCAGAAACACGATCATGTAGAGACTGGCAAACGCCATGGCACACCCGAAACCTCTGAGTCTTGCCAAAGGTTATCGGCGCAAGGGGCGCGAGGTTTACCCGCAGGAGGGAATTTAAATCAGCAGAGCAACCCAGACCAGGGCAACCAGCGCCATGCAGATGAACACGGCGGCCGAGCCAACGTCCTTGGCCTGGCGCGACAATTCATGGAACTCGAGCCCGACGCGATTGACCACGGCTTCCACGGCTGTGTTGAGCAACTCCACGATCAGCAGCAGCAGGACACTGCCAATCAGCAGCACGCGCTCCACCGCGCTCTCCCCCAGCCAGAGAGCCAGCGGAACGGCCAGACACAAGGTGGCGACCTCCAGCCGAAACGCTTCCTCCGAGGCATACGCGCTGCGCAGCCCCGCCATGGAATAGCGAGCAGCTGCCAGCAGTCGGGCGAGCCCCTTCTTCTTGGGGGGAACCGGCTGTTTGGTCTCAGACATGGGCCGCGAACATCTCCTGCAGTCGAGCGCCGGGATGCGATGCGCGCATGAAGGCCTCGCCAATCAGAAAACCGTAGATGCCGCGCGCAATCATGGCGTCAACATCCGCGGGCGTATTGATGCCGCTTTCCGTAACCAGCAGGGCGCCTGCAGGCAGGCGCGAAGCCAGCTCCCACGTCACGTCCAGGCTGGTCTCGAAGGTGTGCAGATTGCGATTGTTGACACCGATCAGGTCGAATCCGGCCTCCAGCGCGATATCGAGTTCGCGCGCGTCGTGCACCTCCACGAGGGTGTCGATGTCGATCTGCCGGGCATAGGCCGCCAGCTCGCGCAGACTGGCAGGGGCGAGAGCCGCCACAATCAGCAGCACACAGTCCGCGCCCAGCGCTGCGGCCTCGGCGATCTGATAGCGATCGATCATGAAATCCTTGCGGATCACCGGCAGACTGCAGGCTGCCCGTGCCTGCTGCAGATACTCGTTGGCGCCCTGGAAGAATTCGCGATCGGTGAGCACGGAAAGACACGTGGCACCTGCCTGCTCGTACTGACGGGCAATGGTGACAGGATCGAAGTCAGCGCGGATAAGCCCCTTGCTGGGCGAGGCCTTCTTGATCTCGGCTATCACCGCGGGCTTGTGCGCGGCGATGCGCTGGCGCAAGGCGGCGATGAAGGGGCGCTTGTCGGTGCGGGCCAGAGCGGCAGCTTCGAGTTCCGCCAGGCTGCGGATGGCGCTGTCGCGCTCAATCTCGCGGCGTTTCTGTGCCAGGATGTCTTCCAGAATGGTGGCTTGAGGCATGTCGGTTGTTCCTGCGCTACAGGCTCTGGGTGAAGGCCGCCAGAGCCTCCAGTTTGGTCAGGGCGGCACCGCTGCGGATGATCTCCCTGGCGCGGCTGACACCGGCTGCGAGATCCTCCGCCACATTGGCCGCATAGATGGCGGCACCCGCGTTCAGCGCCACGATGTCTGCCGCGGCTTCATTGCTGCCTGTCAGCGCTGCGCGCACCAGGGCCAGACTCTCCTGCGGCGTGGCGATCTGCAGCATCGCGAAACCCTCGCGGCGGGCAATGCCGAAATCCTCCGGGCTGACGGTGTAATGACGGATGCTGCCGTGACGCAACTCGCCAACCTGGGTCGCAGCACTGATGCTGATCTCATCAAGGCCATCCTCGGCTGCCACGATGAGCACATGCTCGCTGCCGAGCTCCTTTAGCACCTCCAGCATCACCGGAATCCAGGATGCCGCGTAGACACCCAGCAATTGATTGGGCGCGGAGGCTGGATTGGTGAGCGGGCCGAGCAGATTGAAGATCGTGCGCACACCGATCTCGCGGCGCGGGCCGATCACGTGCTTCATGGCACTGTGATGACCGGGCGCAAACATGAAGCCGACTCCCAGTGTCTCGATGCAACGCGCAACGCCCGCCGGGTCCAGCGTGAGCTTCACGCCAGCCGCTTCCAGCAGGTCTGCGCTGCCGCTCTTGCTGGTGGCACCGCGATTGCCATGCTTGGCCACGCGGGCGCCGGCACAGGCAGCCACCATGGCCGAGGCTGTGGAGATATTGAACGTGTCTGTTCCAGAACCGCCGGTGCCGCAGGTGTCGACCAGATGCCGCTTCTCAGGCACCTCCACACGCGTGACCAGCTCGCGCATCACGGTGACGGCGCCCAGCAGCTCCGAGACCGCCACGCCCTTGAGCTGCAACGCCACCAGGAAGGCCGCAATCTGCGCGTCCGTCATCTGCCCGCTCATGATGCCGCGCATCAGCGCCGTCATGTCGTCCGTCTGCAGGTCCTGCCCCAGCGTCAGCTGGCGTATCGCGGTCTTGATGTCCATGGAATGCGGTGTCCTGATCTTGTCTCAACGCGGCGGCGCGTCGAGGAAATTCTTCAATAGTTGATGGCCGTGCTCGCTGAGAATGGACTCGGGGTGGAACTGCACACCCTCCACCGCAAGCGTGCGATGTCGCACGCCCATGATCTCGTCCATGTTGCCTTGGTCGTCGACGGTCCAGGCCGTGATCTCGAGACATTCAGGCAGGGTGTTGCGATCGATCACCAGCGAGTGGTATCGCGTGGCCGTGAACGGATTGCTCAGACCATGGAACACGCCCTTGTCGGCATGATGAATAGGCGAGAGCTTGCCATGCATGACCTTGCGGGCACGGATCACATCGCCACCGAAGGCCTGGCCGATGCCCTGATGCCCCAGGCAGATGCCCAGCAGGGGAATCCTGCCTGCAAAGTGCTTGATCACCGGCACGGAAATGCCGGCTTCGTTTGGCGTGCAGGGGCCGGGCGAGATCACGATGTGCTGCGGTTGCAGGGCTTCGATCTGCTCGAGCGAGATGGCGTCATTGCGGTAGACCTGCACCTGCGCACCCAGCTCGCCCAGATACTGGACGATGTTGTAGGTGAACGAGTCGTAGTTGTCGATCATCAGAAGCATGTGCGCGGTGTCCTCAGCGGCCGTCTCGAAGCGGGAGGGATTCTAGCATGGAAGTCTGGCAGTGCCTGCCCTCAGAGGGAGTCGATGCCGAACACGCTGCGCAGCAGAGCTCCGGCTCCGAAAGCGAGAGTTGCGGCCGTGCCTCCTGTCGCCAGCGTCTGCAGCCCGGAGCGCAGGACGGGGCGCGCCAGCACCACACTCTTGAGCATGCCCACGGCCAGGAACATGACCGCAGCCAGAACGCTGCTGAACAGGAACTGCTGCGCAGGCAAGAGCGCCGACACCAACAGAGGCAGCAGGGGAACCATGCCCACCACGATGAAGGCTGACAGTGTCGTGATGGCGGCGCGCCACGGGTTTGCCGGTGCCGATTGCAGGCCGTACTCCTCCATCAGCATCGTGTTGATCCACACCTCGCGGTCACGCGTGATGGTGGCAACGATCTCTTCAAGGACAGCCCCCTCGAAACCCTTGGCCGCAAAGATCTGACGCACTTCCTCGCGCTCGCCCTCGGGCACTTTGTCAATGTGCATGGCCTCGGTGCGGCGGATGCTGTCGATGTATTCCTGCTGGGCACGCACCGATTCGTAGTTGCTCACGGCCATGCTGAAGCCATCGGCAAGCAGATTGGCAAAGCCGAGCACCAGGGCCACCAGTGCGGGAAACCCGGCACCATAGGCTCCGGCCACTACCGCGAAGGTTGTGACACAGCCGTCGATGCCGCCGAGCACGGCATCGGCAACCAGTGAACTGCCCGGCTTGTTGCGCAGACGGTGCCGCACTTGTTCCGGGTGGTGGCTGTGCACCAAGGCCTGATGCTGCACGTCGTTCATGACAGGGGTTTCTCCAGTGTGGGCGGTGGCACGAAGAGCTGCGGGCAGTCGATCTCGCCCAGCATGTCGGCATCGGGCAGGCAGTCTTCCCGGACATGGGCCAGCAGGCCCGGTTCGCGCTCGCAGTAGAGCATGTCGAAGGCCAGACGATCCAGCCCGTAGAGCCCCCGGTGCAGCATGTTGGCACTGAAGATCAAGAGGTCCCCTGGCAGCAGCGGAACGACGACCGCTTCGGCCATGGGCTCGCTGTTGCTGTGGCCGTCCTGTTGCAGCCGGACAGCGAGTTGCAGTGGTGTATCCCAGCACCGATGCGAGCCAGGCACCAGCTCGAGCCCCGGCTCCGGACTCAGCGCCACCCGCATGTGCAGCACGTCCAGTCTTGCCAGCGCGGCCTGTTGCTGCGCCAGACTCATGCCGGTGTACTGCATGTCGCGGTGCCAGTAGTTGGCTTGCTCGGCATCCAGCGGATTGAAGAACAACTGAGTGTTCATGAATGCAGGCGATGCGAGCACCTGCGCGAGAATGTCGTGCACACGCTGCTGTGCGACGAAGCGCAGCAAGGTGAGTCGACTCGCTCGATCGAGCGAGTCACGTGCAGTCAGATACGCGCTGTTGACGGCGCCGGCACGGAACGCAGCAGCATTCTGCTCAAGCCACGCTGCATGAAACTTCTGCACGACAACACACAGTCGCTCCAAGGCCGCATGGCCAAAGAATCCTGTCAGGTGCACAAAGCCCTGCCTGCGCAGCGTGCCGGCCATCTGGATGAGCGAGAGGGACACCGGACTCCTGTCGAGCGTGACGATTCGATGCCAGGAGTGTAACCCGAAGGACAGGACTGCAGAAAAGGCGGACGAAAAAAAGGCCGAAACAAAATGCTCGCATCTTGTTTCGGCCTCAGTCTACTAGACGACCGACTTCAATTTTCCCATTTACGATTTACTGCGTTACTGCGACTGCTTGCATTTACGAGTACTGCTCTACTTCTTGCTGCTACCCATTTCCGTAGATCAGTGATGAGAAGATTACTGCAGGCGCGGTCGTGATCCCTTGATCTAAATCAGACATTCAGCGATTGCGAACTCAGCATCCGGCGACGTTGACCTTGGCAAGGGCCTTGAGCGCCGGCATGTCGATGACTTCGATTTCCTTGTTGTCGACCTTGACGATGTTCTGCTTCTGCAGACGGCTGAAGACGCGGGAGACTGTCTCCAGCGTGACACCGAGATAGCTGCCGATATCGGCACGGGTCATGGCCAGACGGAACTGGGTGGAGGAGAGCTTGCGACGATGATTGCGACTGGAAATGCTCAGCAGCAGCGCGGCCACGCGCTCTTCGGCCGCATTGCTGCTGACCAGGGTCAGCATCTGCTGATCCTTGACGATCTCCTGCCCCATGAGGCGGAAGAAACGCCCCTGCAGGGAGGGGATGCGCGCGCTGAGCTCTTCGAGCTGGTGGAAGGGGATCTCGCAGAAGGAACCGGTCTCGAGCGCGACTGCCGAGCTGCCGTGGCGATTGCTGCTGATGCCGTCCATGCCCACGATCTCGCCGGGAAGGTACAGCCCGGTGACCTGTTCCTGGCCGTCGACCGTGGTCTTGAAGGTCTTGAAGCTGCCCGCCCGGATCGCGAAGATCGAGGTGAACTCATCGCCTTCGCGGTAAAGGTAATCGCCCTTGTTCAAGGCTCTGCCGCGCTTGACGATCTCGTCGAGGTGCAGGATCTCCGAGGCGTCCAGGGCTATGGGAAGGCACAGCTCCCCGAGGCGGCAGTCGCCGCAGGAAACGGACGGATTGGTGTGGCAGGTCCGGGGATGGGAAACGTCTCTGGCGATGCCATGCAAGTCAGTAGCAGTGGATTTCACGGGAATGCTGCCTTCTTCAACGGGAGCTGGAGTTGACGGCATTGTAGTCAAATCATTGCTCACGGCAAAGCCCGTCGCAGACTTTCAGTCCGACGTGGCGGCCGTGGGGGCGCGAAAGATGTCAGATTGCGCGTGAAAACAGTGACTTCACTACTCCTGTGCCTTGCAGATAGGCATCGAACACCATGCAGATATTGCGCAACAGCAGGCTGCCCCGGTCACTGACCCGCAGGCGTTTCCAGCCATCGCGCTCCAGCAGCCCGTCCTGCTCGAACTGGCGCAGGGCCGGCAGGGCATCCTTGAAATGCTCGGTGAACTGCAGGTGGTACTGCGCCTCGAGCCTGGCGATATCCAGGGCGCGGTAGCAGGCCAGCTGCTGAATGATGTCACGGCGCAGCTGGTCTTCGTCCGAGGACACCACGCCTTTCTCGATGGGCAGCTGATTTGCATCCAGCGCCCGGTAGTAATTGTCCAGCTGCACGGCGTTCTGGGCGAACACATCCCCCACATTGCTGATGGAGGAGACACCAAGCCCGATCAGGTCCTGCGCCTTGCTGATGGAATAGCCCTGAAAATTGCGGCACAGCCGTCCTTCATCCTGGGCGATGGCGAGCGAGTCGCCGGCCTTCACGAAATGATCCATGCCGATGTGGCGGTAGCCGGCGGCGGTCAGCGTCTCGATGATCAGGGTCAGCATCTGCAGCTTGCTGGCGGGAGTTGGCAGGTCTTCCGTGCGGATGGCCTTCTGGGCCGGGAAGCGTTCCGGCAGATGCGCGTAGTTGTAGTAGCTGATGCGATCCGGTGACAGCGCGATGACGTGGGCCAGCGTGTGGTGGATGGAGTCCAGGGTCTGCAGCGGCAGCCCGTAGATCAGGTCGAAGTTCAGCGAACTGAAGCCGCGCGTGCGGATATGGCGCACCAGCTCGCGGACCTCTTCCACCGACTGCACGCGGTTGATCGCCGCCTGCACCGCCGGATCGAAATCCTGAATGCCCAGACTCAGGCGGTTGAAACCCAGACCCCGGATCAGCTCGATGCGGGCGTGATCCACGGTGCGCGGGTCGATCTCGATGGAATAGTCCCGGGAATCCGCGCGCACCAGATTGAAGTACTGCGAGGTGTAGTGCACCAGCTCGGTCAGCTCGGCATCGTCCAGAAAGGTCGGGGTACCGCCGCCCAGATGCAGCTGGGTGACCGGGCGCTTGTACGTGGCACTCTGCAGCCGCAACAGCGCCATTTCCTTGTGCAGATGATCCAGGTACTGCCGCACCGAGTCCCGGTTGCGCGTGATGATCTTGTTGCAGCCGCAGTAGTAGCAAGGCGAGCGGCAGAACGGGATGTGGATGTAGACCGACACCGGAGCGTCAGGCCGTGCCTGCGCCAGCGCGTCCAGGTAATCCTCGGCACCGGTGGCGCGGAACTGCGTGGCCGGCGGATAGGAGGTGTAGCGCGGCCCTGAGCGGTCGTACTTGCGCAGCAGCTCGGCGATGTCGTCGGAGCACAGCAGCGACGCGGTGTTGGCCGCTTCCTGCGTGTGATCCTGGATGCATGGAATTTGTGAGTTCATGGCGGCGAGTTTAGGTTTCCCACCGCCCGCCGCCATGACTTATGTCAACAATGCAACAATTTGTAGCTGCAACTCAGTCGATCAGACGCGGAATGAACTTGGTGATGCCCTGGATCGGGCCGACTTCACCGGCATAGACGTTGCCGTCACGATCCACCGTCACACCCTCACCCATGGAGCCGTAGCCGCCCATGCCCGACGCACGCTCGGACACATGCTCGGGCACGAAGTAGTGCACCTCGCCCGTGCGCGCACTGCCCACGCGCAGCCCCTTGCGCCAGCCCGGGTTGTAGTTCGGGTCAGACTCGGAATCGATGGCGTAGAGCGTGTCGTTGGCGTCGATGAACAGCCCGCTGATGCGGCTGAACTGATACCAGGTGTCCAGGTGCGTGCCCTGCTGATCGAAGATCTGGATGCGGCGGTTGCCGCGATCAGCCACGAACAGTCGGCCCTGGGAGTCCATGGCCAGCGAGTGCGGCGAGCGCAGCTGGCCGTCCTCGAAGCCCCATTCCCCGAAACTCATCAGGAAAGTGCCGTCGGGCGCGAACTTGGAGATGCGGCTCTTGGAATCCGGACCGGGCTCGTCCTGGAACTGGGCCCCATGGGTCTCGGCCACGAAGATGCTGCCATCGGGCGCCACCAGCACATCGTTCGGCTCGGTGAAATGCGTGGGCGGGTCGCCCAGTTCACCGGGAGTCCCCAGGGTCAGCAGCAGTTCACCTTCGGGGCTGAATTTCAGCACGGTGTTGCCCTTGCCGGCGGCGGAAGGATTGGCCTCCAGCTCCCGCGCATTCGCCGCGCGTGCATCCACCACCCAGACATTGCCCTCGTGGTCCACGTGCATGCCGTGGGGCCACAGGATCTGGCCGGCGCCGAAGCTCGTCACCACATTGCCATCCGGATCCAGCTTCACGATCGGGTCCAGGTCCGAGCCGGCACAGGAGTTCGCGCCGCAGCGATCACCGATCCAGACATGGCGACCGTCGATGTCGATGTTGATGGCGCTGATCGAGCCCCAGGTGCGGCCGGCCGGGGGATTGCTCCAGTTGCGCACGGTCTCGTAGGGGTTGGGCAGGTTGTTCACGGGGGGCACGGCAGCGTGCTCCTCGGGACCGCGGGCACCGCCCTGGGCCAGGGCCAGACTGGACACGCCGGCAAGGACGGCGCAGGCCAGCGTTCGCCGCAACAGGTGACGTGAAACAGGATTTTCGGTACCGGGGGACTTTCTCAGCATCGTCTTCTCTCCAGTGAATCGTTGAATGGGACACCGCACCCGGTCTTTCGCCACGCGGGCCCGGGAAGCTGCGGGGAACATGAACGCTCGGCCCGGCATTGTCAATGTCGCCCGGCGACGCTTTGTGCTGCAGGCCGAATTGGCTAAACTTCATCCACAATGCCAACCATTCGCGCCAAGCAGGAGTACCTCAAGACCCTGGCCGCTGCCCGCATCCTGCTGGTGCTGCTGGCCGGATTTCTTCTTGCCAGCCGCCTGCTCCCGCTGCCGGGGCTGACCGGCTTTGCCAACTACCTGCCGTTGCACATGTTCCTGGAGACCGTGGCCATCGTCATTGCGGCGATGATCTTCTCCCTGGGCGTGCATGCCTACCATGGCACCGCCAGCTTTCGTTCCTTCGTGCTGGGCTGTGCGTTTCTCGGGGTGGCGCTGCTGGATTTCCTGCACACGCTGACCTTTGCCGGCATGCCCGCGCTGGTGGTCGAGTCGGATGCCGAGCTGGCCATCGGCTTCTGGCTGCTGGCCCGTCTGCTGGCGGCCTGCGGACTGCTCGCCGCCGCGCTCTGGCTGCCAAGGGCGCTGAGCGGGCGCGCACGCCTGTTCAGCGTGGTCGGCGTGGTGCTCGGCGTCGGCCTGGGAGCCTGGGTGGTCCTGTTGCACCAGAGCAGCCTGCCGCGCACCTTCATTCCGGGCAGCGGGCTGACCCCGTTCAAGATCACCAGTGAATACCTGCTGGTCGTGCTCTATGCGGCAGCGGCCTGGCTGTTCTGGCGCGAAAGCCAGCGCGAGCAGAAGGCGCGCAGTGTGCTGGTGGCCCTGGCCGCCGCGCTCATGGCGATGAGCGAGGTGTTCTTCACCTTCTACAACGCCGTGACCGACATCTACAACCTGCTCGGCCATGTCTACAAGGTGATTGCCTACCTGGCGCTGCATCGCGCGCTCGTGTACGCCACCATCCGCGAGCCTCTTGCCGAAGTGCAGTCGCTCAACAAGCGCATCAATGCCACCCTCGATGCCCTGCCGGACATGATGTTCGAGATGTCCCCCGACGGCCTGATCCACCACTATCACTCCAGTGTCCGCGAGAAGGACCTGGTGGCGCCGCCGGAACTGTTCCTGGGGCGCAACATGCGCGAATTCGTCACGCCCGAGGCCGTGGAGAGCTTCGAGCTGACCATGGCGGACATCGATGCCACCGGCTACACCAGAGGCCGGCAGTACTGGCTGCGCGTGCCCACCGGGATGCGCCGGTTCGAGATCTCCGGCTCGGCCCTGCCCCAGCCGGATGGCATGACGCATTACATCCTGCTGGTGCGCGATGTCACCGCGCGACACCTGGCGGACGAGCGCATGGTGCAGCTGCTGGGGCTGGCCGCCAATGCCAGTGATCAGGACGAACGCACGCTGGCACGCACCACCCTGGACACTCTCGAAGCCCTGACCCAGAGCAAGATCGGCTTCGCCCATCTGGTGCACGAGGACCAGGAAGAGATCGAGCTGATGGCCTGGAGCACGGCCACCCTGTCGACCTTCTGCCATGCGGACTACGACAGCCACTACCCGATTTCCAAGGCCGGCGTGTGGGCAGAGTCCATCCGGCGCAAGGCCCCGGTGGTCATCAACGACTATGCCAATGCCCCGAACCGCAAGGGCATCCCGGAAGGCCACTCCCCTCTGCAGCGACTGATCAGCGTGCCGATCCTGGAGGATGGCGTGGTGCGCATGGTGCTGGGCGTGGGCAATGCCGACTACGACTACGACGACGACGCGGTCAAATCCGTCACCCTGTTCGGCAACGAGCTGTTCCAGATCATCCAGCGCCGCCGCGCCCAGCGCGCCTCGGAGCGCAGCGAGCGCATCCTCAAGGCCGCCCTGGATCACCTGCCCATCGGCATCGCCATCAACACCGTCGGTGACGACGTGCACTTCGAGTACATGAACGACAACTTCCCGCAGTTCTACCGCACCACCCGTGAGGCGCTGCAGGATCAAAGCGCCTTCTGGAACGTGGTGTACGAGGATCCGGTCGAGCGCGAACGCATGAAGGCGCGAGTGCTGGCCGATTTCGCGCGCGGGGACCCGGCGCAGATGCTCTGGGAGAATGTGCCGCTGACGCGCGAGGGGCAGGAAACCCGTTTCATCACCGCGCAGAACGTGCCGGTGCCGGAGGAAGGCCTGTCGGTATCGCTGGTGCGGGACGTCACGGACAGCCTGCGCGTGGAATCGGAGCTGCGCATCGCCGCCACGGCGTTCTCGTCCCAGGAGGGCATGATGATCACGGATGCGAGCAAGCGCATCCTGCGCGTCAATGCCGCCTTCGAGCGCACCTCGGGCTACAGCCAGGCCGAAGTGCTGGGGCAGAAGCCCTCGATGTTCAGCTCCGGCCTGCACGACCCGTCGTTCTACAAAGCCCTCTGGGAGACCATTGAGCGCACCGGTGTGTGGCATGGCGAAATCTGGAATCGTCGCAAGAACGGCGAGATCTACGCGCAGTCCGTCACCATCTCGGTGGTGCGCAATGCTCAGGGCGAGATCACCAACTACGTCGGCGACTTCATCGATCTGAGCGACCTGAAGCAGGCCGAGGCCGCCATCAGCCGACTGTCCTACTACGACGCCCTCACCGGTCTGGCCAACCGCGAACGCCTGCGCACCCTGCTCGAGAACGCCATCACCGGCCATCTCGCCCATGGGCAGATCGGCGGCCTGCTGATGGTGGACATCGACAGCTTCAAGACGATCAACGAGACGGTGAGTCACGACGCCGGCGACGCCCTGCTGATCGAGGTCAGCCAGCGCCTGCTGCAGGGCGTGCGGCCCGGCGACACGGAGTCGCGCTATGGCGGGGACGAATTCATCCTGCTGCTGCCGAACCTGGGCAGCAATGTGCGGGACGCCTCGCTGCTGTTGCAGAGCCTCGCCCAGAGCCTGCTCGGGCGGCTGGAGGACACCTACGCGCTGGGCAGTGCGCGCTACTACAGCAGCTGCAGCGCCGGTGCCACGCTGTTCGGGGATGCCGAAGTGTCGTCACTGGAGCTGATGAAGCAATTGGATATCGCGCTGTTCAATGCCAAGCGCAGCGGCCAGAACCACTTGAGTTTCTTCGATCCGGCCTGGCAGACCGCCGTGAACGAGCGAGCCCAGCTGCTGGACGAACTGCGTCAGGGGCTGAAGGCGCACGAGTTCGAGATGCACTACCAGCCCCAAGTGGACGGTCAGGGGCGCATCGTCGCGGCCGAGGCGCTGGTGCGCTGGAATCACCCGCGCCGGGGCGTGATGGCGCCGAACGACTTCATAGCACTGGCACAGAACGCCGGCCTGATGACCCGACTTGGCGACGAGATCATGCAGCTGTGCCTGCAGCAGCTGGCGCGCTGGCAGCAGACCCCGGCGTTCCGCCATCTGCAGTTGAGCATCAACATCACCGCCGACCAGTTCTATGCCGAAGGCTTCGTCGAGCATCTGGAACAGCAGATCGCCGCCCTGAAACTGGATGTCAGCGGCATCATGCTGGAGTTCACCGAGAGCATGCTGCTGGACAACATCCAGGCGGCGCGCAGCACCATCGCCCACCTGAACGAGCAGGGACTGCGTTTCGCCATCGACGACTTCGGCACGGGCTATTCCTCGCTGGCCTATCTGAGCGAGCTGCCCATGGACCAGTTGAAGATCGACCAGTCCTTCGTGCGCAACATCGGCCTGCGCGACAAGGACGCGGCCATCATCCGCACCATCATCGACATGGCGCACACCTTGGACATTGAGGTGCTGGCGGAAGGGGTCGAGACCCAGGCCCAGCGCAAGTACCTGCTGCAGCACGGTTGCGAGCGCTTCCAGGGCTATCTGTTTGCCCGCCCCCTGCCCGTGGCCGAATTCGAGGCGCTGCTCAGTCGGACACAGACCCCACCGCCGTGACCCCGCGCCGCAGCTCATAGGCGCAGATCTGCACCGCCGCCGCGAGATTCAGCGATTCGATGGCCCCGCTGCCCGGAATGCGGAACGCCCGTGCGCCCAGTGCCTGCAGCTGCTCGCGCGGCAGGCCGCGCGCCTCGTTGCCGAACACCAGACAGGTGCTGGCCTGGTAGGCGGCACTGGTCAGCGGCTCGCCCTGCATGTCCAGACAGGCCAGGGCAGCGTGATTGCGCGGCAGCGCGTCCAGCGGCACATCCTGCTCCAGCGGCACATGGAACAGGGCACCCATGCTGGCGCGCACGGTCTTGGGATTGAAAGGGTCCACACTGTTCGGCCCCAGCAGGCAGCGGAAGCCGCCGAACCAGGCCAGAGTGCGCAGGATGCTGCCCAGATTGCCCGGGTCCTGGATCTCATGCAGGTAGATGCAACGCTCGCCCGGGCGCGGCCTGGCCCAGTCCTGCAGCACGGCCGCACGAGGGACCAGGGCGACGATGCCTTGGGGGGTGTGGGTGTCGCAGATGGTGCGCATCTGTTTCTCGCTCAGCACCACCTTCGGCAGCGGGCTGTCCCAGTCGGCATAGGCCGGCGTCACATACAGCTGGCTCGATCGCAGCGGTGCGTGGTGCACGGCAGCGCGCTGCAGTTCCAGCACCAGGTGTTCGCCCTCGGCCAGGAAGGCACCGAACTCCTCGCGGTATTTCTTCTGCTGCAGCTTGCGCAGCTCGTCCAGACTCAGCTTCATGCGCGGCTCTCCCCCGCCTGCTCTGCCAGCATGGCGCGGGCCAGCGCCTCGGCCACGCGGATGCCGTCGACCCCGGCCGACAGAATCCCGCCCGCATAGCCGGCGCCCTCGCCCGCCGGGTAGAGACCCCGGGTGTTCAGGCTCTGCAGGCTGACCGGGTCGCGGGTGATGCGCAGCGGCGAGGAGGTGCGCGTCTCGATGCCGGTCAGCACGGCATCATCGCGGTCAAAGCCGTGAATCTGCCGCCCGAACACCGGCAGAGCCTCGCGGATGGCCTCGATGGCATAGGCGGGCAGGGCCTCGGCCAGGTCCCCCAGGCGCACGCCCGGCTTGTAGGACGGCTGCACCTTGCCCAGGCTGGTTGACGGCGTCTGCCGCAGGAAATCGCCCACCAGCTGCCCCGGCGCGCAGTAGTCGCCGCCGCCCAGGGCGAAGGCTTTCTCTTCCAGACGTTCCTGCAAGGCCACCCCGGCCAGCGGGCCGCCGGGGAAATCCTGCTCGGGGCTGATGCCCACCACGATGCCGGCATTGGCATTGCGCTCGTTGCGGGAATACTGGCTCATGCCATTGGTGACCAGGCGGCCGACTTCGGAAGTCGCCGCCACCACGGTGCCGCCCGGACACATGCAGAAACTGTAGACCGCGCGGCCATTGCGGGCGTGATGCACCAGCTTGTAGTCGGCCGCGCCCAGCTCGGGATGCCCGGCGTACTTGCCCAGGCGCGCCTTGTCGATCAGCGACTGCGGATGCTCGATGCGAAAGCCGATGGCGAAGGGCTTGGCCTCCACGAAGACGCCGCGCGCATGCAGCATGCGGAAGGTGTCCCGGGCACTGTGGCCGAGGGCGAGCACCACGTGACGGCTGGCAAGCACCTCGCCGTCGGCCAGTTGCACCCCGGCCACGCGGCCGTCCTCGACGAGCAGATCGCTGACCCGGCTCTCGAAGCGCACTTCCCCGCCCAGGGCGATGATCTGCTCGCGCATGGCCGACACCACGCCGGTCAGGCGAAAGGTGCCGATGTGGGGCTTGCTGACATAGAGAATCTCGGCGGGAGCGCCGGCCTTGACGAATTCCTGCATGACCTTGCGGCCATAGAACTTCGGGTCCTTGATCTGGCTGTAGAGCTTGCCGTCGGAGAACAGGCCCGCCCCGCCCTCGCCGAACTGCACATTGGATTCCGGGTCGAGCTGCTTCTTGCGCCACAGCGCCCAGGTGTCCTTGGTGCGCCGGCGCACGTCGCGACCGCGCTCCAGCACGATGGGCCGAAAGCCCATCTGCGCCAGCAGCAGGGCGGCGAACAGGCCACAGGGGCCGAAACCGATGATCAGCGGACGCTCCTGCAGCCCGGCCGGCGCGTGCGCCACCGGGTGGTAGGAGGTGTCCGGTGCCGGGCCGACATGGCGATCAGACGCCAGCCGCGCCAGCAGCGCCGCCTCGTGGCGGACCTCGACGTCGAGGATGTAGACGAAGCTGATCTCGCTGTTCTTCTTGCGCGCGTCGTAGCTGCGCTTGAACACGCTGACTTCGAGCAGATCTGCGCTGGCTATGCCCAGACGCTTGAGAACGGCGGCGCGCAGGGCGTCGGGGGCATGCCCCAGGGGCAAGGCGAGTTCGGTGATGCGGATCATGGGCAGACCTGGCCGGTGGCTCCGGCAAAGGGACAGAATGGGCGGCATTGTACACAGAGCTCGCCGGGCAATGCACAAGCCCGGCGCAGAACCCGGTCCGCTGCTCGCGCCGCGCTTGCCTGGCCCCCGCGCGGCACACTAGAATCGCTCGCAAATCAGGCTCTTCCACGTCTTCGCAGGAATACCGGTATCTCGACTCCTCTCGTCCCGCCGCCAGCGCCAGTCCCCCTGCGGCGCATCATGCATGTCGACGACGACGATGCCATCCGCGCCATCACCCGGATTGCCCTGGAACGCGTGGGCGGGTTCGAGTTGCTCAGTTGCAGCGGCGGGGCGCAGGCACTGGATCAAGTGCACCGATTCGCGCCTCAGATCATCCTGCTGGACGTGATGATGCCCGACATGGATGGCCCGACCACACTCGCACGGCTGCGGCAGGAGACGGATCTCGGCAAGGTGTTGGCCGTGTTCATGACGGCCAAGGTGCAGGAACAGGAGCTGGCACGCTACCGTGCGCTCGGAGCCTGCGACGTCATATTCAAACCCTTTGACCCGATGTCCCTGTCGGAGCGATTGCACGCCATCTGGACCCAGCACAATGTCTAACAACAGCGAATCCCTGCAGCAGGAAATGGCCGCGCTGCGGCAGCTCTACCACGCCAGTCTCGGAGAGGAGGTGCGCACCCTGCTCCAGCACAGTTCCCTGGCAGAGCTGGAGCATCTCGAGCGGCAGGATCTGCTGCGCCTGCGCGACATCGCTCACCGCCTGGCCGGCTCGGCGCTGACCTTTGGCTACGCCCTCGTCGGCCAGTGCCTGCGCGACCTGGAGCAACTGCTGGACAGCACCATCGCCGGTCAGCTGCGCAGCGTCGAGGCCATCCGCGCCGCCATGGAGAAAGTGGAACTGGCCACGGCCGCTGCCGTGAGCATCCCGGACACGGCGCCGGACAGCGCCCCCCTGCAGCCCAGCGTGGACACCGACGAACTCTACGTGCGACGCCCCGAGAACCTGCACCTCTATGTGCTGGAGGACGACCCCTCCACCAGCGAGATGCTCAAGCTCGGACTCTCCAGTTTCGGCTACCGCGTCACCACCTTCGTGGACATCAAGCGCCTCACGGCCGCCGCGCTGGAGGATCATCCGGACGGCCTCATCATCGACACCGAGTACAGCAGTTTCTCCGACCCGAACCTGGCGTCTGCCGCCAATGCGATGCAGGAGAACGGCATGGAGTCGATCCCCATCCTGGTGGTCAGCCAGAACGCCGGCTTCCAGGAGAAACTGCATGCCGCACGGCATGGCGTCGTGGCCTTCCTGAACAAGCCGGTCAGCATCCCGGCCCTGGAATCGAGCCTGGAAGACGTGATGCAGCAACAGACCCGCTCGCCCTATCGCGTGCTGCTGATTGACGACGACACCTTCTCCATGGAACGTCACCGCATCCTGCTGGAAACCTGGGGGCTGGTGGCGCGCGGTCTCTCCGACCCGGCCCAGGTCATGACAGCGATCGACGAATTCAAGCCCGACCTGATGATCATCGACCTCAACATGCCGCAATGCAGCGGCATCGAACTGGCCACGGTGATTCGCTACAACAAGCAGTGGATCCACATCCCCATCGTCTTCCTGTCCGGCGAACAGAACACCAGCCGCCGGCTGCAGGCCCTGAAGACGGGCGGCGACGACTTCATCGCCAAGCCGGTGGAGGAGCGCCCCTTCGTGTCCATGATCCTCAATCGCGCCCGGCGTGCACGTCAGCTGGCCGAGCTGATGATCCGCGACAGCCTGACCGGTCTGTTCAAGCACACCGAGATCAAGGACCGGCTGAGCCACGAACTCGCCCGGGCCCGCCGCAACAAGACCTCCGTCAGCGTGGCCATGCTGGACATCGACAAGTTCAAGCGCATCAACGACACCTACGGCCACCAGACGGGCGACACCGTGATCGCCACCCTCGCCCACCTGCTGCGCCGCGCCTTGCGCACCACGGATATCGTGGGTCGTTACGGCGGCGAGGAATACATGGTGGTGATGCCCGACTCGGACGAAGCCAATGCCATCCGCAAGCTGGACATGCTGCGGCAGGAGTTCGAGACGCTCATCTTCCATCACCGCGAGATCGAGTTCACCTGCAGCTTCAGCGGCGGCGTGTGCAGCGCCTCGGGCAGCGAGAACATCGACCTGCTGATTGAAAAGGCAGACCTGGCGCTTTACCAGGCCAAGGCCGACGGCCGCAATCGCATCCTCGGCAGCAGTTCGACATGAGCCGCGGCGGCATGCCGACTGCCGGCCGCGGAGACTGACGCCGATGGCACGTTCCAAGAGCAGCCATCGCTGGATGGAAGAACACGTCAACGACCCCTGGGTGAAGAAAGCCCAGGTGGATGGTTACCGCTCCCGCGCCAGCTACAAGCTGCTGGAACTCATCGAGAAGGACCGCCTGGTGCGCCCGGGCATGGTGGTGCTGGATCTGGGCTCGACTCCGGGGGGCTGGTCCCAGGTGGTGGCACCGCTGCTGGGCAGCAAGGGCCGCCTGATCGCCTCCGACATCCTGCCGATGGACCCGATTCCCCACGTGCATTTCATCCAGGGCGACTTCACCGAGCAAGAGGTGTTCGACCAGATCATGGCAGCCCTCGAAGGGGCCGGGGTGGACCTGGTGATGTCGGACATGGCGCCGAACATCAGTGGCGTGGACGCCGCGGATCAGGCTGCCTCGATGTACCTGGTGGAGCTGGCGCTGGACATGGCCGTGCAGGTGCTCAAGAGCGGCGGCAACTTCGTCACCAAGGTGTTTCACGGCGAGGGCTACGAGGACTACCTGAAGGCGCTGCGGCCGCATTTCGAGAAAGTGGTGGTGCGCAAGCCCGAGGCCTCGCGTTCACGCTCGCGGGAAGTCTATGTCGTGGGCAAGGGGAAGCGGGATGTCTGAGGGCCACCGCTACTCCACCGGCACGGCGATTGCCGTCGTGGTGGCCAACATGGTCGGCACCGGCGTCTTCACCAGCATCGGTTTCCAGATTCTGGACATTCAGTCCAGCTTCGTCCTGCTCATGCTCTGGCTTGTCGGCGGGCTGCTGGCCCTGTGTGGCGCGCTCACCTATGCGGAGCTGGCCAGCCGGCTGCCGCGCTCGGGGGGCGAATACAATTTCCTGAGCCAGCTCTACCACCCGGCCGTGGGCTTCATCTCGGGCTGGGTCTCGCTCACGGTGGGCTTTGCCGCGCCGACGGCGCTGGCGGCCATGACCTTCGCCGCGTATCTGGACTCGGCCGTCGGCCACCTGCTGCCCGTGAACCGCCAGCTCGCCGCGCTGCTGCTGGTGCTCGTGATCACCTTCGTGCACGGACGCGACCACAAGGCCAGCGGCGGGCTGCAGAACTGGTTCACCCTCATCAAGATCCTGCTCATCGCCCTGTTCGTCACGGCCGTCACACTCAGCGTGGACGCGCCCCAGCCGGTGCATCTGCTGCCTGACGCCGGCGATGGCACCCTGCTGCTCTCCAGTGCCTTCGCCGTGTCGCTGATCTACGTGAACTACGCCTACACCGGCTGGAACGCGGCGACCTACATCACGGGCGAGATCGACAATCCGGCACGCTCGGTGCCGCTGGTGCTGATCGGCGGCACGGCCATCGTCATCGTGCTGTATCTGGCGCTCAATGCCACCTTCCTCTACGCGGTGCCCATGGACCTGCTGGCCGGCAAGGTGGAAGCCGGCGTGATCGTGGCCGAGAACACCTTCGGGCCACTTGGCGCGATGCTGATGGGGGGCGTGCTGTCGCTGCTGCTGATCTCCACGGTGAGCGCCATGCTGATGGCCGGACCGCGCGTGCTGCAGGTGATGGGCGAGGATTTCCGGCTGTTCCGCCTGCTGGCGGTGAAGAACGCGGGGGGCGTGCCGCGCCGTGCGGTCTACACCCAGGGCGCGCTCGCCGCGCTGTTCATTCTCACCTCCACCTTCGAGTCAGTGCTGGTGTTCTCGGGCTTCATCCTGGGCCTGAGCTCGCTGGCCACCGTGCTGGGCATCTTCGTGCTGCGCGCCCGCCACGGCGCGGGCCGGGAGCCCGGCGTGGCGGCCTATCGCACCTGGGCCTACCCGCTGCCTCCGCTCATCTACGGCGCCATCATGCTGTGGACGCTGGGCTTCATCACGCTCAATCGCCCGCTGGAAGCCCGCGCCGCTGCCGTCATCATCGTGCTGGGACTGGTCAGCTACCTGCTGACCGAGCGTTACTCACGCGCACGCGACACTCATTGATCGTGCCAGTGCAGGATGCCGCCGTGGATGTTGGCCACGCGCTCGTGCCCGGCCGCCTTGAGAATCGAGATGGCAAGCGACGAGCGCCGGCCTGAACGGCACAGTGTCACCACCGGTCTGTCCTTCGGCACTTCGCCGACCCGCTCGCGCAGCGCGCTCAGGGGGATGGCCAGCGCATTGTGCAGACCGATCACCGGCTCGCCGTGTTCGTCAGCCTCGCGCACATCGAGAATGGTGACCGAGGGCTGATTCTGCACCACCCATTCCGGTTCCACCTCGGGGATGCCGGCGAAGCTGACATGCAGATCGGCCCAGTCCGGCTCTTGCGGCAGGCGCCCGCTTTCCGGCATGCCGCTGCGCAGATTGTTGGGCAGCGCCTCGTCGATCTTCTTGGGGTGGGGCAGTTGCATCGCCTGCATGTAGTGCACGAAGTCCTTTTCATTGGCACCACCGCCCACACGCGGATTGAAGCGCTTTTCCTCGCCTACCGACGAGCGCGTGCGGCCGTTGTAGTCGTGCGCCGGATACACCGCGCAGGTGTCGGGCAGGGAGAACAGCTGCTCGGTGATGGAGTGATACAGACGTGCCGGGTCGCCCTGCTGGAAGTCGCTGCGGCCGCAGCCACGGATCAGCAGCGCATCGCCGGTGAACACCATGCTCTGATCCGCCAGCACGAAGCTGGTGCAACCATTGGTGTGCCCGGGCGTGGCACGCGCTTCCAGCGTGATGCCGTGCACGCCGAAGTGCTGTCCATGATGCAGGGGCAGGTCGACGTTGACCGCGCCGGCGCTGGCCGAGAGCGCGATCTGGCAGCCCGTCTTCTGCTTCAGCAGCCAGGCGGCCGTGATGTGATCGGCATGGGCATGGGTGTCGACCACGATTTTCAGCTGCAGGCCGAGCTCGCGCAGCAGGGCCAGGTCGCGCTGGGCCTGTTCGAACACCGGGTCGATCAGGATGGCTTCGTGGCTGTATTCATCGGCCAGCAGATAGGTGTAGGTGGACGAGGGCGCGTCATAGAGCTGACGAAAGATCATGGGGCGGTGTCTCCTGCCGCTGCGGGCGTGTTGGTGGCATTGTTGAAACGATGGCGGTTGGCTTCCAGCAGGCGGAAGATGTCACGCGTGGTGACGATGCCCTCGATGCGATTGTCGGCATCGACGATGGGCACGCAGGCAATGCCGCGATGATTGAACAGATGGATGGCCTCGAACACATCGGCGCTGCGCGGCAGCGTCCAGGGCTTGCGCGTCATGATCTGATGCGCGCGCTTGTTCAGCGTGGCGGTGTCGCGGGCCGACTCCAGCGGCGTGCCCAGGTTGGGGCTCAGGGCCTTGTAGAGGTCGCGGTCGGTGATCACGCCGTAGAGAATGCCGTCCTCCTGCACCAGCAAGTGATGGAATGGCGCCACATCTAGCAGTTCCTTGATGGCGCGCAGGCTGTCGTCGAGCTCCACCGTGACCACGGGGCGCGTCATTATGCTTTCCAGAATCATCTTCACTCCCTTGCCGCAGGCATTGTCTTGCGCTGTCTGTAACTTCTGCGGCCTGCTGCGGTCTACTGGCAGTATCCCCCTGCTCCACCCCAAAGAACAATAGCACTGGAGAGCACCATGCCTGCTTCGATTGCCCGTCCGTTCGCCCTGATTGCCCTGTTGCTGCTCGCCCTGCCCCCTGCCTTGACGGCACAGGCGCAGGAGTTCGTCTGGGCCCCCACGCTGGCCGTGGGCAGCCCGCTGCCGCCCATCAGCGCCGTCGATCAGCATGGCGAGCGTCGCACGCTGGCCGAACTCACCGGCGAGCAAGGCCTGGTGCTGGTGCTGAGCCGCTCCTTCGACTGGTGTCCGTATTGCATCGCCCAGCTGGAGCGACTGGTGGAGCGCGAGGCAGACTTCGCCGCCCTGGGCTTCAAGGTGGCCGCCATGACCTACGACCCGGTGGCCACACTCAAGGAAGCTGAAGAGGAATATGGCGCCACGTTTCCCCTCTTGTACGACGAGGGCAACACGCACGTGAAAGCGATGGGCATTCTTAACACCCAGTACAGTCCGGGCCAACGCGCCTATGGCATTCCGTATCCCGGCATCTTCGTGCTGGATGCCCAGGGCGTGATCCGCGCCAAGCTGGCCGAGGAGGACTACAAGATCCGGCCGGACTTCAGTCTGGTGCTGGACGCCATCGCCGGGCTGCAGGCTGCTACTGAGCGTTGAGATTCCAGTTGTAGGAGATCGCGGCGCGCAGGCGGATCTGCGGTGGCAGCTCGCGGTAGCGCCGCACGAAGGACTCGACGCCGCCAGCTGCTTCGAAGTCCTCCTCGAACCAGTCGAAGATCCGGGACACCTGCACCTGGGTGCCCTCGACACGCAGGCCCTTGCTGGCGTTGTCGAGAAAGCGCCGGGTCTGATCTTCCAGCTGCTCTTCCAGCTGCGCCACCGTGAAGGCCTCGCGGCGCAGATCGGGACAGCTCAGCGACGCGCAGACAATCGCGAAGTGAATGCGCGCCTCCCCCAGCGGGCGCAGGATCTGGTGCTCGATCTCGTCGAGGGTGACTGTCCTGCCGCCCAGCCTGCCCACCGGCTTCTTCCACACGGGCGAGAACAACGAGCCCGCATCGCGGATGCTTGCAAGCGGCAGGTTGTCGATCACCATGCGGATGGCGTAGAGGTTGTAGACATTGCTGTAGAACGCCACCTTGTCAGCCGTGGTCTCCAGCGCTTCCAGCGGGAAGCTTTCGACCTGGGCCAGCACCTGCGGGTAGCGCGGGTCGTTGGCCCAGGCGGCGTAGTCAACGGCGTGGAAGCTCACTCCCTCGCGCTCGGCAGGGGCCACATGCTCGGCCAGCAGGGCGTTGTAGAGCGTCCAGTCCTGCGCCCTGGCCGTGGCCGGCGCGACAAGCAGAGCGGCCAGCAGGCAGGTGCCGAGCAGACCGGCGACCAGCGTCTCGTGTACCATGGCGATCGTGAACATAGTGTCTCCGCAGGCGGGGAAGCGTGTGTTGTTTACCTGGCAACAGAATACCTGGCAACAGGACGGATGGATCACCGGCATGTTACACAATGAAGCGGATGCCACGGACATTGACGCCCTGCGTCGGGGCGATCACGCCGCCTTCACGCGGCTGGTGGCCCGGCATCACCGTCGCCTGCTGATCATCGCCCGCGCCATTGTCGGCGACGCCTGGGCCGAGGAAGTCGTGCAGGAAGCCTGGATCAGCGTGCATCGCGCGCTGCCGAAATTCGAGGGCCGCTCCAGCCTGCAGACATGGCTGTGCACCATCGTGCGCAACGAGGCGCGCACCCGGCTGGGCAAGGAAGCGCGTTATGTGTCACTGGACACCTTTTCCGAAGGCTCCCACGAGGACACCCTGCGCGCGCTGAACCTCAGCTTCCGCGGCGATGGGCACTGGCAGGGCGCACCGCCCGACTGGCATGTCGACTCGCCCCTCGCTCTGCTCGAGAACACCCAGCTGCAGCACTGCATCGAGCGCACTCTGGAGCGCTTGAGCGCCGATCAGCGCGCCGTGTTCACCCTGCGCGACCTGCAGCAGATGGCGCTGGAGGATATCTGTAACATCCTCGAGCTGAGCAACTCCAATGTGCGGGTTCTGCTGCACCGGGCGCGTCTGACGCTCATGCAGGTCATCAATCGCTATCAGGAGACCGGCACATGTTGAAATGCAAGGACATTGCCGCCCATGCCAGCGAGCATGTCGACGGCGAGCTGAACTGGAAGCAGTCGCTGCGCTATGGGCTGCACCTGTTCGTCTGCGGCTACTGCCGCCGTTTCGTGCGCCAGTTGCGCACCACCATTGCCTGTGCCCGAGCCGTGGCGGACAAGGACACCCTTGCCCCCGAAGTGGCACAGGCCATTGCCGAGCGCGCGCAGGAGCGCGCCTCCAGACCCTGAGATTCCAACCACCACCCTTTCGCGAGATTCGACTCATGCTCAAGACCCGTATTCCCTTCCGCCGCACCACGCTGTCGCTGTGCATCGCCGCCCCGGGCCTGCTGCTGGGCAGTGCCGTGCTGGCCCAGTCCGACGCTCCACAGGCCATCGACACCATCGTGGTGACTGGCAGCCGCAGCCTCGAGCGCTCCATTCTGGAATCGCCGGTTCCCGTGGACACCTTCGATGCCGAAGACGTGCGCGAATCCGGCGCGCTGGCGGGCGAGCTGGGCGAGGCCCTGGCCACCCTGGTGCCTTCGTTCAACTTCCTGCGCCAGTCCAACTCCGGCACCTCCGACCACGTGCGTGCCGGCCAGCTGCGCGGGCTGAGTCCGGACCAGATGCTGGTGCTGGTGAACGGCAAGCGCCGCCACACCTCTGCCGTGGTGAACAGCGAGACCAAGATCGGGCGCGGCACCGCTGCCGTGGACTTCAACACACTGCCTCTCAATGCCGTGCACCACGTGGAAGTGCTGCGTGACGGCGCCGGTGCGCAGTACGGCTCCGACGCCATCGGCGGCGTGGTCAACCTGATCCTCGACCGTGAGAGCGTGCGGCCCGAGTTCAATGTGGGCTACGGGGCTCATGTCACCGATTTCGACGCCATCGACGAAGAAATCACGGATGGGCAGACGCTGACGCTGGACGGCAAGGCGGGCCTCAGCCTTTCCGGTGGCGGCTTCTTCAATGCCGGTTTCGACATGAAGCGCCGCAATGCCACCGATCGCGCCGGCTTCGACACCCTCCCGTTCTTCTACCCTGCCACCCCGGCGAACCTGGCACTCAAGGGCCAGCGCAACTACGCCAAGGGCGACCCGCAGGTGCGCGACGCCAATCTGTGGTTCAACGCCGAGAAGCCGCTTGGCGCCAACATCCTCTACGCCTTCGGCACGCTGGGCAGCCGCGACACGGAGGGCGCCACGTTCTTCCGCTACCCCGATGAATCGCGCAATGTGCCGGCCGTCTACCCGCAGGGCTACCGCCCCATCACCCTGGGCGAGAACCGTGACCACGGCCTGACCGTGGGCATGAGCGGCCGCGTGGGCGAGTGGACCACCGACACCAGCGCCACGCTGGGCGGCAACCGCTTCGCCTATGGCGCGAAGAATTCCTTGAATGCGTCCTATGGTGCCGCCAGCCCCACGCGCTTCGACTCCGGCGAGTACCTGCTGGACCAGCTGACCGTGAATGCCGATGTGCAGCGCGCCACGCCCTATGACACGGCGCTCGGCACCGTGCACGTGGCGGCCGGCGCGGAGTACCGCAAAGAGACGTTCCGCACCCGTGCGGGCGATGACGCGTCCTGGATGGCCGGCCCGTTCAGTGGCGACATCGGGGCCCAGGGTGCCATCGGCCTGACCCCGGCCGACGAGGCCCGCGAGGCCCGCGAAGTGTTCAGCCTGTACGTGAGCGCCTCAGATCAGCTGACCGATCGCCTGTTGCTGGACACGGCCGCGCGCTGGGAGCACTACTCGGACTTCGGCGACGAACTCAGCGGCAAGGCTGCCGTCTATTTCGAACTGGCCGAGGGCTACGGCCTGCGCGGCGCCCTGTCCAACAGCCTGCGCGCGCCGGCTCTGAGCCAGATCGGCTTCTCTGACCGCAGCACCAACTTCGGTGACAATCGCAGCCTGGTGAACACCGTGACGCTGCCGGTGGCCAACCCCATCGCGCTGTCCCTCGGGGCCTCGGCACTCAAGCCGGAAACCGCCATCAACCAGAGCATCGGCCTGACGGCGCAGCCGAGCAACAGCGTGACGGTGACCCTGGACGCGTTCCAGATCGACGTGGACGACCGCATCACCCTGTCCGACCGCCTGTTCGGCGCGCCGCTGGTGGAGTTCGTGCAGGCTCAGACAGGCGGCGCCGGCATCCAGTCCGTGCGCTTCTTCACCAATGCCATCGACACGCAGACGCGCGGCATCGACCTGATCGTGACGCACGAGGCGCCGCTGTTCGACGGCGACTTGAACCTGACCTTCGGCTACAGCTACGCGAAGACGCAGATCGAGCGCATCACCGCCACCCCGGCCCAGCTGCGCGCGCTGGACAGCAGCTTCGCGCTGATCGGCGTGGAAGAGATCAACACCATCGAGGAATCGGCCCCGCGCCAGAAGTCCAGCCTGCTGACCACGTGGACACGTGACCGCCTGACGCTGGTCAATCGCATTCACTACTTCGGCAGTGTGGTACGGGTGTTCAATTTCGGCGGGGGGTTCGAGCCGCGGCAGCGCTATGGCGCCGAAACAGGTGTGGACATCGAGGGCAGCTATCGGATTCACCCGGGCGTGACCTTCACCCTTGGCGTGAACAATGTCTTCGACAATTACGCGGATCTTTCCAGTGCCGACATCAACTTCTTCGGCAATCTGCCGCATGACGTGCTGTCGCCCATCGGCGAGAGCGGGCGCTATGTCTACAGCAGCGTGAACATGCGTTTCTGAGGCGAATGGCAGGATTGGCGATGAGCGAGCGCAGCACTTCCTACTTCGAGTTCTGGCCCACCTGGCTGATGTATCTGCCGGTGGGCCTGCAGTGGCTGCTGCTGAGTGTGCGTCATGGCTCGCTCACGCTGCCACTGATCGCCAATCCGCGCATTCCGCTGGCTGGCATGGTCGGTGGCTCCAAGCATCTGCTGATGAGCCAGGCCACGGATGCCTGCCGTGCGGCCATCCTGCCCTGGCTGCTGCACAGCGTCAGCGCGGACACGCCCGAACAGCAGGCCGAACATGCCATCGCCACCGCGCGCGCACATGGCATCGACCTGCCCTTCGTGTGCAAGCCGGACATGGGCTGTCGCGGTTCCGGGGTCAAGCTGATCCGCAACACCGCGCAACTGGCGCAAACCATCGCCTCGTACCCGCCAGACACAGGTCTGATCTGCCAGCAGCTCGCGCAGTACGAGCCGGAGGTGGGCATCTTCTTTGTGCGCCACCCCGATGAAGCCGCTGGCTGGATACCTTCGCTCACCTTCAAGCACACCCCCGCCGTGACCGGCGACGGGGTGAGCACCGTCGAGGCGCTGGTGCAGCGTGATCCGCGCGCCGGCGCACTGAAACACCTGTACAAGTCGCGCAACCTGGAGCACTGGCAGCGCGTGCTGGCACCGGGCGAGGTGCATCGCCTGCTGTTCTCGGCCAGCCACTGCCGAGGCGCGGTGTTCACCGATGCCCGTGCTCATGTCACGCCGGCACTCACTGCAGCGGTGAATCGACTGATGGCCGGCCTGCCGGACTTCCACTATGGCCGGCTCGACGTGAAATTCCGCGACATCGCCTCGCTGGAGCGTGGCGAGCACCTGGAGATCGTCGAGATCAACGGGGCCAGCGCCGAGTCCATCCACATCTGGGACAAGAACGCGACCCTGGGGGCGGCCATCAAGGCCTTGTTATGGCAGTACCGCACCCTGTTCACCCTGGGCGCCGCCCAGCGCCAGCGCGGCAGGCGTCCACCCGGCCTGAGCGCCCTGCTGCTCCACTGGCAGATGGAACGGCGGCTGGCACGCCACTACCCGGAGACCGACTGAGGTGCAACGCAACCCGCTCGCCCTGACAGGACTGCCGGCGCCCCTGCGCTTCGTGCTCAACAAGCTGTCGTCCCTGGACGTGCTGCGCGACTGGTACGACGACTGGCTGCGCCGTCAGGACACCGATTCCAGCCGCTTCCTGGAGTTCGTGCTGGAACGACTGGGTGCCGATTTCCAGGTGCACAACCTGCAGGCGCTCGAAGCCCTGCCCACAGACCGCCCCCTGATCATCGTGGCCAATCACCCGCTGGGGGCACTGGAGGGCATGTACCTCTCGCGCCTGCTGCTGCGCTACCGGCCCGACCTCAAGGTGTTGACCAATGAACTGCTGCTGCGCTTCAAGGAGTTCAACGAGCTGTTCATCGGCGTGGATGTGCTGAACACCGACCGCCAGCAGATGAACGGGCGCGGCATGCTGCAGGCCAGCCGGCATCTGGCGCGCCGGGGGGCACTGCTGCTGTTCCCCGCCGGCACGGTCTCCGTGCTGCACCTGCAGAGCTGGTCGATCCAGGATGCGCCGTGGAAGGACATCGTGGGACGCCTGGCACTCAAGTACGACGCCACCTGCCTGCCCATCCACATCGAGGGCCGCAACAGCTGGACGTTCTATCTCTCAGGACTCATCCACAAGCGGCTGCGCACCCTGCTGCTGCCGCGCGCCATGCTCGGCCAGGGGCAGCGCCGACTCACGGCACGCATCGGCCAGCCGCTGCAACTGACAGCCACCGGCATCGACTGCCCCCAGGCCGCCACCGACTATCTGCGCATGGCCTGCGAGCTGCTGCCGCTGCAGGAAGCCAGCACTGCCCCGGACATCCGCCGGCAGAGTGTGCTGCCCACCGATGGGGACGCTGCCGCCCTGCAGACGCAGCTGGCACAGCTGGAGGACTGCTTCGTGCTGCGCCACGGCTGCTTCGATGTCTACTGCGCGCCCTGGGAGGAGCTGGGCTGTGTGGCTCCGCAGCTCGCCCTGGTGCGCGAGCGCACGTTCCGCGAGGTGGGCGAAGGCACCGGCCTGGCGCTGGATGCGGACCGTTTCGACAAGGACTACTCGCACATCCTGGTGTGGGACCGTGAGGAGCGGCGTCTGGTGGGTGGCTATCGCGCGGCCAGCGTGCAGCAGATCCTGCAGCGACGCGGCGTGGAAGGGCTCTACAGCAACTCCCTGTTCCATTACGATGCGCGCTTCCTGCAGGCACTGGGGGGCGTGGTGGAAGTCGGCCGCTCCTTCGTGGCTCGTGAGTACCAGAGCAACCCCCATGCGCTGGACCTGCTGTGGCGCGGACTGGGCGCGTTCATGTTGCGCCACCCCGACTGCCACACCTTCATGGGCTGCGTGAGCATCTCCAATCAGTTCGCGCCCCTGATCCGCGCCCTGCTCAGCGACACTTTCCTGGCTGCCCACAGTGCCGAAGCCTCCCTGCGCGGCCTGGTTCGGCCCGTGGCGCCGTTCCGCTATTCGCGTCGCTTCTGGAGCCCGGATTCGCTGCAGGCGGTGTCCAGCATGAATGCGATCAACCAGTTGCTGGGCAACGCGGGCACGGCGCGCAAGGTGCCCGTGCTGATCCGCCATTACCTCGCGCTCAACGGCAAGTTCATCGAGTTCTCGGTGAATCACGGCTTCAGCAAGGCGCTGGATGGTCTGATCCTGGTGGACCTGCGCACTGCTCCCGAACGCTATCTAAAGCGCTATCTCGGGGCGGACGGCAGCGCCGCCTTCCAGGCGCGCTGGGAGGTGAGACCATGATCCGTCGCGCGATGCTGCAGTCATTGGACCAATTGTCCCAGATTCTCGAAGCCTTTCAGTGTCTGCCGTCGGAGCAGGCCGATGCGCTGTACCGCGACTCCGGGACGGGTCGCCATCTGCGTCATGCCTTTGATCACTACCATGCGCTGCGCGCCGGCATCGGCAACGGGCTGGTGGACTACAACCAGCGCCGACGCGACAGTGCCGAGGAGCGCTGCCGGCTGGCCGCCCGCCAGCAGATCGAGGCGCTGACGCTGTGGCTGCTCGCCCAGGACATGAGCAATCTGCCCCTGCGCATGGTCTCCGAGATCGACTGCAGCGAGACCGAAACCATGAACTTCGACTCGAACCTGCACCGTGAACTGCACTACGTGCTGAACCACAGCATCCACCACGCCGCCCACATTCGCCTTGCACTGCTGCAGCGCGGCCTGCGCCTGCCGGAGCACATCGGTCTCGCGCCCTGCACCGCCACCTGGCAGCGCCAGCAGCAGAGCGTCGACAGCGCATGTGCACGCTGACCATCATCCCCGGCACGCAGGGCCATATCCTGACCATGAATCGGGACGAAGCGCTGACACGGGCCGAAGGCGAGCCACGCCTCGCGCGCAGCGCCGCGGGGGACTTGCTGCACTGGCACACGGTGGACGCCGTCAGCGGCGGCAGCTGGTTCGGCGCGCGGGGTGACGGCCTGGTGGCCGCGCTGCTCAATCGCTATCAGGACAAGGTGCCGGGCGCGTCTGCCACAGCACCGCTGCGCAGCCGGGGCTGCCTGATCACGACCCTGCTGCACAGCACGAATGGCATGACAGCGGCGCAATTGGCAGCGACCCTGCAGCCGCGGGATTTTGCACCGTTCGATCTGTATGTGTATCAGGCCGGAGAATTGGAAGGCTTGCACTGGGACGGCCTTGCGCTGCAACTGCAGACCCATGCGCTGGATTCGCCGTGTCTTTTCACATCGTCGTCCGAGCACGCCGAAGCCGCACGCGCCCTGCGCGAACAGCAATTCGCCAGCTATCTGAGTGCGAACCCCGTACCGGATGCAGCGCACATTCTGGAGCACCTGCACGGCGCGCCCCACCCGCAGCCGGCGCTGGCCATGCGCATGCGGCGCCCGGGGCGGGCCACGCGCAGCATTGCGCAGGCCCAGGTGACTGCCGACAGCCTGCGCTTCCTGCACAAGCCACTGCCATGAACATAGTGGTCGTGGTCATCGCCTTCGCATACGGCCGGGATTGACTCCGAAGCACTTCTTGAACACCCTCGAGAACGCGGCATGGGAGCCATACCCCAGCGCCTCGGCCACACTTGAAACCGACTCCCCTTCGTCCAGCTGGTCCCACGCCAGCTGCATGCGCCACCAGCTCAGATACTGCATCGGTGTCCAGCCGCTGAGCTGCTTGAAAACCCGGGCGAACAGGGTGCGCGACATCGCGGCCTCACGAGCCATCTGTTCCAGCGACCAGGCACGCGCCGGCGCGCGATGGATGGCGTCCAGCGCCAGCCGCAGACGTGGATGGGCATGGACCGCCAGAGGGCTGCGCAGCAGCTGTGGCGATGCCTCGAAGAAGTGGCTCACCGCATAGATGAACAAGAGGTCGCAAAGTCTGTCGAGCACTTCGTCTGCCGCCACGGCGGCGCCCAGACTTTGTGCCAGGATCAGCGTCAGCAGCGGGGCAAGCCAGGGATTGTCGGCGTCGTTGCGAATGATCAGGAAGGGCGGCATGGCGTTGAGAATCTCCTCGCTGGCCCGGTGCCGGAACTGCACCTCGGCGCACAGCAGCCCCGTGCCTTCCTCCGGGCCACCCGCCTGATACGGCAGATGCCGCTGCTCGCCGCTCTGCGCACTGGCCGGCAGCAGGACATGGGCAATCTCGCGGGGAAACACGATCAGGTCGCCCGCGCGCAGCACCGTGTCCAGCTGCTGCGGGACCTGCACTCGACACTCCCCGGCGGTGACAATATGAAAGCAAGTCTGCCCGAGCGCATGTTCGCGCAGCATCCAATCGCCGCAGATCCTGGCGTTGTGATACAGCCGGGCCTGCACTCGGATCAGTCTGATGAGTTCAGCGCTAGCGCTCATCTCCCCTCTTTCATTGTACGAATAATCACTTTTTATGCCATTTGTGTAACTCAGGGTACACAGCTCAGTCTCTACAATGCAAGGCATCCCGATCGTCATTCACCTTCATCTTGATCTGGACCCTGCGGAGGAACTGCCCCATGCCCGACTACACACGACATGAAATTGCCACTGCCACGCCCGAGCGCCGCGCGATCCTGGAAGGGATCCAGAGTGCCTACGGCTTTGTACCCGAACTCTTCGCCTACATGATTGAGGCCCCCGTGGCGGTGGAAGGCTATCTGGCCCTCAACGCCTTGCTGGCACGCAGCTCGCTCGCCCCCGATCACCTGCAGATCGCCCTGCTGGCCGTGAGTGTGCAGAACGGCTGCCACTTCTGCAGCGTCGCACACGAAGCCATGGCGCGCCGAGCCAGCGCGAAGCGCCAGACGATTGCCGCGATCAAGAACGGCGACAACATCGAAGACCCGCAAGACATGGCCGTGGTGACTCTGGTCAGCAGCATCGTGGAGAACCGTGGCTGGGTGCCTGAGACGGTGACGGCGCAATTCCTGGAGGCGGGTTTCACACGCCAGCAGATTTTCGAACTGATCCTCGCGGTGTCCATCAAGACGCTGTCCAACTACACCAATCACCTGACACGACCGGAACCCAACACCGAGCTGCTGACCATGCTCGCCGCTTGAAGACAGGCCCTTTGCGGCGTTCACCCCCGGGACGCCGCTTTTTTCGATTCACCAGGGAAACCGCACCATGCAGATACTTGATCGCTTGTTCGGAAAAGCCCCGGCCAGCCAGTCCGATGCCGGTCTGAAGCACTACGAGGAATTGCTGGGCAGTCTCTTCGTCATGGCCTGGTTCGTCGAGGCCCGCGATCCCTACACGGGAGGACACCTCTGGCGTGTCTCCCGCTATGCCCAACTGCTCGCCCGTGCGGGACGCCTGACTCCGGTGCAGGTTGCGCTGGCTGGACTCGGTGGCTTCCTGCACGATCTGGGCAAAATCGGCGTGCCCGACGCCATTCTGCGCAAGCCCGACAAGTTGACCGACGGGGAGTACGACATCATCAAGACGCATCCTACCATCGGCATGCGGATGCTCGCGGCACATCCGCTCGCGCATCTGGTGCGTGATGCCGTGCTGCTGCACCACGAGCGCCCGGACGGCAAGGGTTACCCCTTCGGACTGCAGCGCGACGAAATCCCGCAGGTTGCCCGCCTGGTGGGGGTCTGCGACACCTTCGATGCCCTGACCAGTGCCCGCCCCTACCGGTCGGCCATGCCGATCCCCAGGGCACTCGGCATTCTGCGCGAGCTCAGCGGCACCCAGCTGGACAGCGAGTGGGTTGCTCACTTCCAGCATCTGGGGCAGGATGGGGTCCTGTCGCACATTCAAGGCCACAGCGACGACGGCATTCGGCTGCAGGAATGCCCCATGTGCGGTCCGACGCTGGTGGTGCGGCGCGACCAGCATGCCGGCGATGCTCTCTATTGCCGCAACTGCACGGGAGCATTCGTCCTGGAGCAAACCGCCGAGCACGCGCTGCGAGCCGTGGCCACAGGCGGCCAGGGTCGTCCGCAGGACATGGAACCCGAAGCGGATCATGCCCTCATCGCCCGCAGTATTCACGACTCACTCAATCTCATGCCCGTGCAGGAGCTCCAAACTCTCGCTGTGCAGGTGAACGAGGTTTGAAAACCCCAACAACGACAACAACGACAAGGAACCGCCATGCCGACACTCGACCGACGTGAATTGCTCAAGGCTGCCCTGCTTGCCGGCAGCGCCGCCACTCTGCTGCCGGCTGCCGGCACTGCTCAGGCACAGATCGCGCCTGCCGACTGGGCGGCAGGCAAACGCCGCACGCGGGTGCGCAATCTCGACATGGCCTGGTACGAGGCGGGCACGGGGGATCCGATCGTGTTCCTGCACGGCAACCCCACTTCCTCCTATCTGTGGCGCAACATCATTCCTCACGTGCAACACCTGGGACGCTGCATCGCGCCGGATCTGGTCGGCATGGGCGACTCCGACGCGCTGCCGGACAGCCGTCAGGGGGTCTACAAGTTCAGCGTGCACCGGGACTACATCATGGAGCTGCTCGAGGCGATCGGGGTCAAAGAGAGAGTGACGCTGGTCCTGCACGACTGGGGATCGGGCATCGGGCTGAGTTACGCTCGCCTGTATTCCGAACGCGTCAGCGGCATCGCTTACATGGAAGCGATTCTGCGCCCGGCCACCCTGCCTCCGGTGCCCGAGCCCACCACCGGGCAGTTCGCGGTCTTTCGCTCGCCGGCAGGAGAGGAGGCCGTGCTGGAGAACAACGTGTTCATCGAGCAGATTCTGTTGGGAGGGCTGGATCTGTACCTGAGCGATGCCGACAAGGCCGAGTACCGCCGTCCCTATCTGACACCGGGTGAAAGTCGGCGGCCGACGCTGGAGTGGCCGCGCGAATTGCCTCGCGACGACCAGCCGGCCGATACCGTGGCCCTGATTCGCGAGTACACGGACTGGTTCGCCGCCAGCGAAGTGCGCAAGCTGTTCGTGCGGGTGAATCCCGGGGCCATTCTGGCGCCCGCGCCGATGCTGGAATTTGTCCGAGGCTTCAAGAACCAGACCGAAGTGACAGTCTTCGGCAGCCACTATGTGCAGGAGATATCGCCTCATGCCATCGGCAGGGCGCTGGCGCGCTGGTTGGAGACTGCTTGATATCGGCGGGCGAGCCCGATCCCGACTGTCGGGACATTGACCTAACTCAAGCCCGCCCTGCAGCTTACCTTCATGGTCCATGCTTGAGCTGCGTCATGACTACGCCTCCCGCGCACTTGGCTAAGCTTAGCCAAGCTTTCAGGAGGCGTTCCCATGGAGACCATTCAAGTGAACACGCACGAAGCCAGATTCCGACTCTCCGAGCTGGGCGAATTGGTGCTGCAAGGGCATCGCGTTGTGATCGCCAAGACGGGCCAGCCCTGTCTCGACCTGCTGCCGCACCAGCCTCAGCGTGCCGCGCGCACGCCCGGCAGATTGCGGAGGGAAATCCACCTGGCCCCTGACGTCGATCAGAGCCCTGAGGACCTGATTGCCGATTTCGAGGGTCGCTGATGAGCGGCGCCGGATGGCCTCGACAGCATTGTCGAACAGGAAGGCTTCAGCAAACTGCCCATCACGCTTTTCCACGCCGAGCAGGCAGGCGCCCTGCCGGCGCTGCACCGCGACCCCTTCGACAGAATGCTGGTCAGTCAGGCACAAAGTGAAGGGATGGAAGTGCTGACGCGGGATGCCACGCTGGCCGGGTATGGCGTCCGAACACTGGACGCGACCCGCTGACGCGGCAAGCCCGCTCCCACCCGCGGTTGGGGCTCAGGAGCCCAGTCGGTAACGCAGCTTGAGCACCAGCGTGTCGACGATGGGCTCGTTCCAGGCTTCGGTCAGCAGACCGCCGAAGTCGTCGAACATGGTGCCCGGCAGATTGGCACCGCGCGTGTACACCACGAACAGATCCGACAGCGGTGCGATCTCCCAGCGATAACGCGCCTGGAAGGTCATGCGGCTGATGATGAAGTCCTCATCCAGCAGGTTCGGCTTGGCAATGGCCTTCAGGGTGTCCAGCTTGCGCGGGCTCACCTGCCAGTAACGATCCTCGTGCGCCTTCAGGCCCGTCCACTGCATGCTGAGACGCAGCTGCTGCTTGGCGCTGATGAAGTAGTCCATGGTGAACTTCGGCGCCCACTGCGTGGCCTCGAAGCTGGTGTAGCGACCGGCACCCTTGTAGACCAGCAGGGCTTCGCGATCGTTGTAGTCCAGATCCAGACCCATGGAGAACGTGTCCACCGGACGGTAGCTGAAGCCCGCTGAGTAATTGACCGACTTGGGCCCGATATCCTCTTGGTCGAAACTCACGTTCGCGTTCCACGCCAGCGGACGGCCCGGGTCACTGCTGAAGCCGACGTTCACCGACCAGCGCTCAGGCATGCGGAACTCGCCGCTGCCACGGCCCAGACGATCATCGATGCGCGGGTTGAAGTAACGCAGACCGGTGCGCAGCGTGGTGTTGTCGAGGAAGGTGTAACTGCGGTTCAGGAATATCCCCAGACGCGTGGGCTGTCCGGTGGTGTTCCACTGGTTGATCGTCTGGAAACTGGTGCTGCGCGAGCGCAGGCCCTGGATGTTCGACTCGTTCAGGTTGAAGTTGTATTCGGCCTGAATGTTGTCATTGCGGCTGAGGAAGCCCACGTCGTTGATGTTCAGCGTGTCGTCCAGATAGGCCAGGGCCACACGGTGCTGCCGCCCGCGCACGGGTTGATAGATGATGTCGCCGAAGGCGCCGGCACCGGTCACGCCATTGGCGTCGCTGTGCAGGAACTGGCCGTCGGCCACCCAGCGGGTGTCGGCCGAGAAATAGTGCACGTCGATGCCGTTCACTGTGGCATCCACGCGATCGTGAGAGACATCCGTCCCCATCCAGCCAATGGCACGACGTCCGCCGCCTGTGGTGTCTTCATAGAGCAGACGCGCCACCGCGAAATCCCGGCCTTCGGCCTGCAGCTTCACGCGATTGCCCTGGCGATCACGGCCCTCGATCTCGGAATCATCCTCGGACGCCAGCAGGGTGCCGTAGCGCCAGCTGCCGTTCTGTCCGGTCACCTTCATGGCGCCCAGCAGGTCGGTGGGCTGACTCAGGTCGGTGGCTGAGGCCGTGACACCAGTCGGAACTTGATAAAGCGCCTGGCCGCCGATGCGGCGTGTGTTCAGCAGCGAGGTGGGGCCACCGGGACCCCGTGCGCCCTGGGAGCGCGGGGTGGTGTTGAAGATGTCCTGGCCTTCCAGGAAGAACGAGCGTTTTTCCGGGAAGAACACTTCGAAGGCCGTCAGGTTCACCACCACGTCGTCCGATTCCACGTTGCCGAAATCCGGGTTCAGCGTGGCGGACACCTGCATGTTGGAGCTTGGGCGCCAGAACACCTCGGCGCCGGCGCGGGCCTTGGTCTCTTCCTTGATGCCGTCATAGGTGGTGGAGACATAGGGGTAGTAAGTGATCTGGGTGCGCGGGTCGACATCGCGCAGCTCCACCTTGTGGAAGGCGGAGAGGAATTCGTTCACGGTCTCGGGCAGCGGCGGGAAGGACCAGGTCTCCCCTGAAGAGCCGATCTGCCGCTCGGTGTAGATGCCGATGCGACGCGCTTCGCCGGGCACCTGGGGCAGGGCCACCATGGACCAGGGCACGAAGATCTCGGCGGACCAGCCGCCTTCCACTTCGCTCGTCTCGGCATCCCACGAACCATCCCACTGCAGATTGAACTGACGCTCGGGCAGGATCGTGCCGTCGGTCATGGAGCCACCGAGGTTGATGCGCATCATGTAGCCGTACAGGCCCTCGCCCGACGGGTCGAGGTTGAAGACGAAGCCATCACGCTCGAGCCGGGTGTCACGCGATGTCATGCGCGCCACGATGGTGTCTGCCGGCTGGTAGTTCATCACCCCCACGTAGATGCCGCGATCGGTGTAGAAAATGCGGGTGCGGGTCTCGTAGGCCGGTTCGGCCAGGGTGTCGGGAATCACCACACGCATGCCGTCGATGTAGGGCACGTTCTGCCAGACGCCTTCATCCAGACGTCCGTCCAGACGGATGCCGGCGGCATCGTCATCGAGCCGGTTGAGCTGAGTGGGCAGATCCTGGGCGTGGAGCGAGGGGGCGGCGAGGGTGAGCAGGGCGGTGGAAATGGCAGCGGCCAGTGGGCCGCGTGGCACCGGAATGATCAGTCTAGGCATTTGAAAACACTCGATATTATTGAAATTTATAAACGCAGATGACAGGCAGGCTTCCTGATATTGGTGAGGCAATATACCTCATCTGCCGACAATGATCCGGATTGCTCACAAATCGTTGCAATAGTCGAAGGCCCCGTCATTCCGGGGTTAAGGAATCCTTAAGACTCGCTGCGCATACTGCAGGCCATGGTTCAGCAAACAGGCACAGGAGTCTTCCATGGCACGACGTCTCACCCCTCTGGTTCTGGCCGCAGGCCTTCTGCTTGGCACCAGCGCACTGGCAGCGCCGGCCCCCGAATTCACGCTCAGCAACGCGGCGGGTCAGGCCGTGAGTCTCACGCAGCTGCGCGGCAAGGTCGTGTATCTGGATTTCTGGGCCTCCTGGTGCGGTCCGTGCCGCCAGTCCTTCCCGTGGATGAACGAAATGCTGGGCAAGTACCAGGCGCAGGGGCTGGAGATCGTGGCCGTCAATCTGGACACCAGCCGTGCCGATGCCGACACGTTCCTGGAGAAGAATCCCGCCGCGTTCGCCGTGGTGTTCGACCCGACAGCCACCCTGCCGCCGCAGTACGGCGTGAAGGGCATGCCCACCAGTTACCTGATCGACCCCAGCGGCGAGATCATCCTGCAGCACAGCGGCTTCAATGCCTCGCATCGCGACAGCCTCGAGGCCTCCATTCAACAGGCACTGGAGAGCGCCAGATGACCCACACTCCGTTTCGACTTCCTCTTCGACGCAAGGCCATGGCGCTGATCCTTGTCAGCGCCTTTTTTTCCTCCTGCTCGCTGATGCAGCCGGTGCAGCCCTGGGAGAAAGGCATGCTGGCGCAACCTGACATGATCTTCGACGAAGACCGCCTCGATGCGGCCTTCGTGGAACACACCTACAGCAGCAAGGAAGCCGCGTTCGGCGGTGCCGGCGTGGGTGGCGGAGGCTGCGGCTGCAATTGAAGCGGCGCAGACACACGATGCACAAAGACACCACGCAAACGCTCGCTCCCACCGGCAGACTCTTTCTGCAGGCCCTGTGCAACAGCGGCCTCGTGGCCCTGGCCACCACGGCAGTGCTCGGCAGCCCGCAGGCGCTCGCCGAGGCCGCACCCGAGAAGGCCACCCTCAGCCTCAAGACCCTGAGCTATCAGGACTTCCAGCCCGGTGCCGACCGCATCGACATCGACGCCGAATCCCTGCTCTTCGAAGTGCCCATCGCGGGCCAGTGGGCCATCACCGGCACCGCCGTGCATGACGCGATCTCCGGCGCCTCACCGCGCTACCACTCGTCCTCGCTGGCGCAGATCAAGGACACCCGCAAGGCCTATACCGGTGCCCTCACGCGCTACTTCCAGCAAGGCAGCCTGACGGCGGGAACGGCCTACTCGAAGGAGAAGGACTATCTCTCCAGGAACTATTCCGTGCAGGGTTCCTGGGCCACGCCCAGTCAGAACACCACGTTCATTCTCGGTCTTGGCTACACCTCCGACCAGATCCTGCCTAACAGTCAGTTTCTGGAGCAGAAGGAAGACAAGCGCGTGTTCGATGTGGCCTTCGGCGTGACCCAGGTGCTGAGCCAGACCGACATAGCACAGGTGACGCTGCACCACACTCGCGGCCGCGGTTACTACGCCGATCAGTACAAGCTTTACGATGCGCGCCCGGACACGCGTGACAGCAATTCCGTGCTGCTGCGCTGGAATCACCACTTCATGGACAGCGGCGACACGCTGCAGAGCAGCTATCGCTACTACACCGACAGCAACGACATCCGTGCGCACACGCTGGAACTGGATTACGTGATCACGCTGCCCAACGAGTGGAGCGTGACGCCGCTGGTGCGGCTGTATTCCCAGAGTGCGGCGGATTTCTACTTCGATCCGGTGGCCAACGACCCCTGGGCCGACGCCGACACCTTCGGCGCGCCGATCTCGGTGGTCTACCCCTTGTTCGCCGGGGGTGGCTACGCCTCCATGGACCAGCGTCTGTCCGCGTTCGGCGCCGTCACCTACGGCATGAAACTGAGCAAGCACTTCGGCGACGCCTGGACGGCGGACTTGAAATACGAGCGCTACGAACAGCGCGGCGGCTGGGCCCTGGGCACGGGCAGCAAGGGCCTGCCCGACTTCGGCGCGCGCAGCATCCAGTTCGGCGTGAGTTACGCGTTCTAAGGCATGCCATGAACCCGCCGCTGCATCGTCACGAGTTCCAGGCCATGGCCAGTCACTGCGAAGTGGTGCTGGCCGGCGTGGACAGCGCTGCAGAGGCGGAACACCTGACCACCCTGGCGGTGCAGGAAGTGCTGCGCATCGAGCACAAGTACTCCCGTTACCGCCCCTTCAGCCTGCTCAGTCGCATCAACGCCCACAGCGGGCCTGTCGCCTGCGACGAGGAAACCCTTGCGTTGCTCGACAAGGCACAGCTGCTGCACGCGCACAGCACCGGCCTGTTCGACATCACCTGCGGCGTGCTGCGCCGCGCCTGGGACTTCAAGGCAGCACGTGTCCCTCATCAAGACGAGATCGCGGCGCTGCTGCCGCTCATCGACATGGGCGGCATCGAGCGCGAGGGCAATCAGGTGCGTCTGCGCACGCCGGGCATGGAGCTCGACTTCGGCGGCTTCGGCAAGGAGTACGCGGCCGACCGCGCCGCCACCCTGCTGGCCGAGGCCGGCGTCACCCATGGCTATGTCAACCTGGCCGGCGACCTGCGGGTGATCGGCCCCAAATCCGACGGCAGCCCCTGGACCATCGGCATCCGCCATCCGCGCGACGCCGCCCGCCTGCTCGCCAGCATCCCGGTGAGCGCCGGCGCGCTGGCCACCAGTGGCGACTACGAGCGTTACTTCGAGCACGGCGGCAAGCGCTACTGCCACGTGCTCAATCCGCGCACCGGCCAGCCTGCCGCGCACTGGCAGTCGGTCTCCGTACTGGCACCCAGCGCGCTGATTGCCGGCGCCTTCACCACCATCGCCATGCTGCTGGAAGCGCAGGCGCTGCCGTTTCTGCGCAGCACCGGCCTGAGCTTTCTGGCAGTCGATCATTCTGGAATGCTGCATCAGGAGTCAGCCAATGCCTGAAACTCTCACCCGCGGTCTGCTGGCCGTGCTGCTCGCCTTCAGCGCCGCCACCGCACTCGCCCAGGACGAGTTCCTCGACCCGGAAGTCGCCTTCGTGCTCAGCGTCGAGCAACAGGCCGACGCGGCCACGCTGCACTGGGACATCGCTGAGGGCTACAAGCTCTATCGTGACAAGTTCGTCATCGCCACCGACGGGCTCGACGCCACTGCCATCGCCATGCCGCCCGCGGAGATCCATTTCGACGAGAACTTCGGCGAGGACATGGCCATCTACACCGCGCCGCTCAGTCTCGTCGTGCCCCTGCCCTCCCTGACGAACGCGCAGCCGCTGAGCATCAGGTATCAGGGCTGCGCCGAAGCCGGCCTGTGCTATCCACCCATCACCAAGCGCTACGAACTCGTGCCCGGCGCACGCGGCGCACTCGCCCTGCAGGGAGTCTCCGATCTGTTCTCCGCGCCCGTCGAGTCCACGCCAGGCGCGGCCGTGATGGCGGCGGCCGCCCCCGCCACCGCGCTGGCCCAGCCGGCTGACGATGAGACCAGCCTCGCCACGCGCATACTGCAGTCGCGCAATCTGTGGACCATCGCCGGTGGCTTCCTCGTCTTCGGCCTGCTGCTGTCCTTCACGCCCTGCGTGCTGCCCATGGTGCCCATCCTCTCTTCCATCATCGTCGGCATGGACAAGCAGGGTCAGAGCAGTCGTCTGCACGGTTTGCGGCTGTCCCTGGCCTACTGCCTCGGCATGGCCCTGGTCTACACCACCATGGGCGTGGCCGCCGGCCTGCTCGGCGAAGGGCTCGCCGCCTATCTGCAGGCGCCCTGGCTGCTGCTGAGTTTCGCGACGCTGCTGGTCCTGTTCTCGCTGTCGATGTTCGATGTCTATCAACTGGAACTGCCGCAGGGTCTGCAGGCGCGGCTGAACAACGTCAGCGGTGGCCTGCAGGGCGGGCAGATGGCCAGCGTGTTCGTGCTGGGTGCGGTGTCCTCCTTGATCGTCGGCCCCTGCGTCGCAGCCCCGCTGGCAGGCGCACTCGTCTACATCAGCCAGACGGGCGATGTGGTGCTGGGCGGCACGGCTCTGTTCGCCATGGCCATGGGCATGAGCGTGCCGCTGCTGCTGACCGGCCTCTCCGCCGGCAGTCTGCTGCCCCGCGCCGGCGCCTGGATGGTGCATGTGAAGGAGCTGTTCGGTCTGCTGCTGCTCGCCGTCGCCATCTGGATGGTGACGCCGGTGCTGCCGGTGGCGGTCATCATGCTGATGTGGGGAGCCCTGGCGCTGTTGAGCGCGATGTATCTCGGCCTGTTCGATCGCGCCGCCGCGTCGACCCCCGCGAATTTCCGCTCTCGCGTCAGCGCCATGCTGGCCGTGCTGCTGCTGGTGATCGGCCTGGCCCAGATCATCGGGGCCGTCAGCGGTGCGCGCAGCCCGCTGCAGCCGCTGGCCCACTTTGGCGGGTCGAGTCCCGCTGCCGGGGAAGCCAATGCCGTGAGCTTCCGCCGCATCGCCAGCCTGGCGGACCTGGAGCAGATTCGCGCCACAGCCACCCGTCCCGTCATGCTCGACTTCTATGCCGACTGGTGCGTGGCCTGCAAGGAAATGGAAAGCTTCACCTTCAGTGACCCGCAGGTGGCCGCCACCATGGCGCGCTTCGAACTGCTGCAGGTGGATGTGACCGCCAACAACGCCGACGACCGCGCGTTGATGAAAGCCTATTCGCTGTTCGGCCCGCCGGCCATCCTGCTGTTCGATCCCGCCACGCCGTCGAGTGCGCCGGCCCGCGTGATCGGTTTCACCCCGGCGCCCGCGTTCCTCGACGCACTCAATCCTCTGCTGCTCTGAAGGAGTTCTGCCATGGCCTATCTTGCCACCACCGGAAACAACACCTGGACCGTCCCCCGTTACGGCGACCCCAGCAACACCCTCATCGACGGGCTGGCCGGCATCGACCGCCTGAGCTTCGAGCGCCTGCCCCGCAGCCGCTTCCTGATCACTCAGGACGACGAGGGCATCATTCACGTGGACTCGGTGAGCGGGGCCAGCAGCACCTATCACCTGCGCCTGAAGAACGTGGAGTATGTGCAGTTCAACGGCGACCGCGATGTGGTCGATCTGGTCGCCATGTTCAAGGACATCAAGGCGCCGGAGATCAGCAGCTTCAATTTCCACACCGTTGGCTTCAGCGCCGCCGTCGATGCCAATCTGGAACTCGGGTTCAATGAAAACGTGGGCCGTGGCAGCGGCGCGATTGTCCTGAGCACGGCATCCGGAACCGTGGTGGAGCGCTTCGCCGCCGGCAGCGCACAGGTGAGCATGAACGGGCGCACCCTGGTCATCAACCCCAGCGCCAACCTGGCCTATGGCAGCACTTACACCGTGAGCCTGGAAGCTTCCGCCGTCGCCGACACCTCGGCCAATGGCATGCTCGCACGCAGCCTGACGTTCAACACGGTGGCCAACCAGGCCCCTGTCGCCGCCAACGCGCAGGTCACCGTGCAGGAAGACAAGACCGTGAGCGGCAGCGTGCCCGCCGCAACCGACAAGGAAGGCCAGCCGCTGAGCTATGCCCTGCAGGCCGCGCCTGCCCACGGCACCGTCACGCTGGGCGCCGACGGCCGCTACGTCTACACGCCGCAGCAGGAATACTCCGGCGAGGACGGTTTCACCTACGTGGCCTCGGATGGGCTGACGAATTCCTCGGCCGCATCTGTCACGATCCGTGTGACGCCCGTGATGGACACGATCAACGGCAGCGCCGGCGATGACACACTGGTGGGCAACGGCGACGGCGACCGCTTCATCGGCGGCGCCGGCAATGACCTCTTCAGCGGGGGTGGCGGCATCGACATCGCCAGCTACAGCGCCAATGCGAGCAGCTTCCGCGTCAGCAAGTCCGGCAGCCACTGGCTGATCGAGGACGCGCAGGGCACGCAGGGTCGCGACACGCTCGTCAGTGTCGAGCGCGCGGTGTTCGCCGATCAGGGCATTGCCTTCGACCTCGACGGCAATGCCGGCATGGCCGCCAAACTGCTGGGCGCGATTGCCGGCAAGGCGGCGGTGCAAAACACGCTCTACATGGGCACGGTGATCGACCTGCTCGACAAGGGCATGAGCCCCACCGAGGTCGCCAGCATGGCCATCAACGTGGTGCGCGGCGGGGACACCAGCGCGCGCGGCATCGTCAGCCTGATCTATCAGAACCTGGCCGGCGCCGCGCCCGACGAAGCCACCCTGACGCAGTTCGCCGGCATGCTCGATCGCGGCGAGCTGAGCAGCGGCCAGCTCGGTGTGATGGCGGCCGACCACGCGCTCAACACGGCAGCCATCGACCTGGTGGGACTGGCGCAGACGGGCATCGCCTACGCGCTGGTGTGAGAGCGCGTCCATGCGACACCATGCCGCATGGACGCCATCGCAGGCAGGACGAACAATGGCGCCTCATTCCCCAGCCTGAGGCGCCATGTGTCATGTCACACCCCTGTCTGTTCCTGCGTTCGAGCACGCTTGTCGCAACACTCGGCCTGAGTTGCATCGCCGCGGCCGACGACGTCTCCCTGCGCTTCGCCGCGGAGGTCAACGGCGAAGCATTCACTTGCGGACAACAGTACTCGCCGGTGGGCACCACGGCCTCCACCGTCACGCCCGGCGATTTTCGCTTCTTCATTTCCGCCGTCGCTCTCATTGATGCAGCCGGCAACGCCGTGCCCATGCAGTTGACACAGGACGGCATGTGGCAGCACGAGAACCTCGCCCTGCTGGACTTCGAGAATGGCAGCGGCCCCTGCATCAATGGCAACGCGGCCCTGAATGACCGCATCAAGGGCAGTGTTCCTGCCGGCGACTACACCGGCGTGCAGTTCACCCTGGGCGTGCCCTTCGCACTGAATCACACCGATGTCGTGCAGGCCCCCTCCCCCCTGAGTCTGAGCGCGATGTTCTGGAACTGGCAGGGTGGCCATCGCTTCCTGAAGGTGGACATGAGCACCTCGGGCCGACCGATCACCGAGGAAGACCTGCGCCGCGCGGCGGCACCGATGGCCATGCGCACGAGCATGCCGGGTGCCGGAGCGATGCCGGGCATGCCGCGCAATGCCATGCCCGCCGAGGGTGGCGAAGAGGAAGCCGCGGGCTTCGTGGTGCATCTGGGCAGCACCGGCTGTGCCGCCGAATCGCGCACCAGCGCGCCCACTGCTGCGTGTGCCAATCCGAATCTGGTGACGGTGCGCTTCGACAATTTCGACCTGGCCTCTGGCGTGGTGGTGGCGGACATCGGCAAGGTCCTCAGCCAGGCGAATGTGGACGTGAACACGCCCGACACGGCCCCTGGCTGCATGTCGGGCCTGCGTGACCCCGAGTGCGCCGAGGTCCTGCGTGCCTTCGGCTTCGCCGTGGGCGACGTGGCCCCTCAGCCGCAGCAGTTCTTCCACGCCCGATGAAACGCCCCATGCAGCGCCTGTTGCCCGCCCTGCTGCTGGCTGGTCAGAGTCTGTGGACGCTTGCCGTCGTGGCCGCCGACCCTAGCGCGCAGGGCGACTACGACTGGGGCCTGCCCGCCTGGGTGCCGCCACCGCGCGTACCGCCCGACAATCCCATGAGCGCAGCCAAGGTCGAGCTTGGCCGCCATCTGTTCTACGACACCCGTCTCTCCCTGGACAACTCCATGGCCTGTGGCACTTGTCATGTGCAGGCGCAGGGCTTTGCCGACGGCCAGGCCACCTCGCCCGGCATCAATGGCCTGCACGGGGCACGCAGCGCCATGGCGCTGGTGAACGTGGCCTATCTGCCTTCGCTGACCTGGGCCAACCCGCTGATGAATTCGCTGGAGACTCAGGCACTGGTGCCGATCTTCGGCTCGCATCCAGTGGAGATGGGCATGGAAGGACAGGAGGACTTGCTGCTGCAGCGCCTGCGCGAGGACGAGCGCTACCCGGCGATGTTCAAGGAGGCGTTCCCTGAAGAGGAAGGTGCCATGACACTCTCGACTCTCACCAAGGCGATCGCCAGCTTCGAACGCAGTCTGCTGGCGTTCCGGGCACCCTATTACCGCTTCAAGTACGAAGGCGAGCGCGAGGCCATGAGCGAGTCGGCCCTGCGCGGCGAAGCGCTGTTCTTCGGCGAGAAGTACGAGTGCTATCACTGCCACGGCGGCCTGAGCTTCACCGACAACGTGGTGCACGCGCGCCTGCCCTTCGAGGAACTCGGGTTCCACAACACCGGCCTCTACAACGTGGATGGCCTGGGGGCGTATCCGATGGCGAACCCGGGACTGCGCGAGGTCACCGACGACCCGAAGGACGAAGGCAAGTTCCGCACGCCAACCCTGCTCAACATCGCGCGCACGGCGCCCTACATGCACGACGGCTCCATCGCCACACTGGAGCAGGTGCTGACCGAGCACTATGCGCAGCAAGGACGCGCTGTTCACGAGGGGCAGGCGCCCAACCCCAATCGCAGTCCGTTCATCGTGGGCTTCGCCTTCACGGCCGACGATATCGCCGACCTGCTGGCCTTCCTCGACAGTCTGACCGATGAAGCGTTCCTGACGAATCCCGCCCACGGGAATCCTTTCACGCCCTAGCCCGCCCGCACATCCACGCCCGGCAAGCCCGCGTATACTGCAGCCTCACTTCCCGTCGCTGCAGGAGAGACATCATCAGCGCCCCCGTTTGCATTCACTGGTTCCGCCAGGACCTGCGCCTCACCGACAATCCCGGCCTGAGTGCCGCCGCCGCAGCCGGCAGCGTGCTGCCACTGTACATCCTGGACGATGTGAACAGTCGGGACTGGGCCATGGGCGGCGCCAGTCGCTGGTGGCTGCATCACTCGCTCGCGGCGCTCAATGCCAGTCTGGGCGGGCGCCTGCTGGTGCTGCGCGGTGACCCCTTGCACCTGCTGCCGGCGCTGGCGCGGGAAGTCGGCGCCACCGCCGTGCACTGGAACCGCTGCTACGAACCCTGGCGCATCGCGCGCGACAAGGCGCTGAAGGAAGCGCTGCAACACTCCAGCGTCGCCGCGCACAGCCACAACGGGGCCCTGCTCTGGGAACCCTGGCAGGTGCGCAAGAGCGATGACACGCCCTATCAGGTCTTCACGCCCTACTATCGGCGCGGCTGCCTGGGCAGTACACCTCCTCGTCCGCCCTTGCCGGCACCGGCTGGTCTCGCGCTGCATACGCATATGGCGGCCGGCCAGTCCGGCATCGACGCGATTTCTCTGCTGCCGCAGATCCCCTGGGACCGCACCATGCGGGCCACCTGGCACATTGGCGAGGCCGCTGCCCTGCAACGCTTGCAGGCGTTCCTGGCCGAGGGCCTGGCGGGCTACAAGGAGGGCCGCAATTTCCCGCAGCGCCCGAATGTCTCGCGGCTGTCACCGCATCTGCATTTCGGCGAGATCTCCCCGCACCAGGTGTGGCATGCCGCCCAGCAGGCGGGCGTCGAACAGGGAGTGGAGGAGGATCTGGACTGCTTCCAGTCGGAACTGGGCTGGCGCGAGTTCTCCCATGCCCTGCTCTACGATCACCCCACCCTGAGCGAGACACCGCTGCAGCGCCGCTTCGCCCACTTTCCCTGGCAGGACGACCCGGCCCTGCTGCGCGCCTGGCAGCGCGGGCAGACCGGCTATCCGCTGGTCGACGCCGGCATGCGCGAGCTGTGGCAGACAGGCTACATGCACAACCGCGTGCGCATGGTGGTGGGCTCGTTCCTGGTGAAGAACCTGCTGACGCACTGGCGCCATGGCGAGGACTGGTTCTGGGATTGCCTGGTGGATGCCGACCTGGCAGCCAACAGTGCCAGCTGGCAGTGGATCGCCGGCTGCGGCGCCGATGCCGCGCCTTATTTCCGCGTGTTCAATCCAGTGACGCAGAGCGAGCGCTTCGACCCGCAAGGCACGTATATCCGCCGCCACGTTCCAGAACTGGCGGCATTGCCGGACAAGTATCTGCATGATCCGGCCAGTGCCCCGAGCCAGGTGCTGGCAGCCGCCGGCGTGACTCTCGGCCTCACCTATCCGCACCCGGTGGTGGACCTGAAAGCCTCGCGGGAACGTGCACTTGCCGCGTTCAAGCAGCTGCAGGACATGACGCCCTGAAGGCCGCGTTCACTGCGCGTCGGCGAGCGGATTCAGGCTCTGCAGGAAGGCCAGCAACTGACGTTTCTCCACCGCCCGCAGCCCGAGTGGTTCGGCCTCGTTGTGCCCCACCAGCGCGAGTTCGGCGCGGTCATAGTGTTCGATGACCTGCGCCAGAGTCGCGATCTGACCCGCATGCATGTAGGGAGCCGTGGCAGCCAGATGGCGCAGGCTGCCCGTGCGCTGTGCCGCCACCAGCTCGTCGCCGCCGCGGGCGAAGCGCAGCTCCTGACACTCGCCCGGCTGTGCGTCGCTGAATTCCCCCAGACAATTGAACGGATCGGCCTGCGCCAGTCGCATGCCCGCCGAGCGGCCTGCTGCCGGTGCGAGACCCGGCGCGCTGAGCACACCGGTATTGTGGAACGCGTTGTTGGTGAACAGGGGGCCATTGTGGCAGTTCACGCATTGTGCCTTGCCCAGGAACAGGCGCAGTCCGGCCAGCTGGGACCGACTCAAGGCGTTCGAGGCGCGCAGGGTGCCGTCATCATCGAGCTGCGCCACGTAGTGATCGAAGGGCGCAGGCTCGGGGTGCAGGCCACGCTGCCAGGCCGCGAGGACCTTGCCGACACGCGTGAACACTTCGTTGATGGCGTGCTGATCCGCCGGGCTCAGCGCCTGCCAGGCGGTCTGTTCGGCGGGCGTGCCCACAGGCGAGGCGGGCGGGAAGGCGCGCGTGTCGGCCAGCCGCTGCGCCAGGGCATCGACGGGCCCGAACAGTGCCGCGTAGCGCTGGCGGTAGTCCGCGTCACTCAGCAGCGCACGTGCCACGTCGACCCGATTGCTGCCGTGCTCCAGGGGATGTTCCAGCGGCTCCAGCGCCTGCGCCCACTGGGAGTCCTTGCGACCGTCCCAGTAGAACCACGGACTCCGGGCGGCGCCCAGCAGACTCATGGCATTGCGCTCCACCGGCGCGAGTCCCACTGAGCGCGACAGGCCGTCGGTGAAGGCCTTGTCGCTCTGGTGACAGGTGGCACAGCTCACGCGGCCATTGGCGCTGAAGCGGGGATCAAGGAAAAGCAGGCCGCCCAGCTCAGCGGCGCGGGGGTCATCGGCAACGGCATTGCTGGCGTCCCGCGGCAGTGGTGGCAGGGCGGCGAGTGTCATGCTGCGCAGCTGCGCCAGTTCGGCCGCCGTCCAGCGGGCGGGCAAGGGCACCGGCACCCACTGCCAGAGCATCGCCCCGGCGCCCAGCACGCACGCCAGCAGGAACAATCGCCAGCGCGCCGAAGAAGTCACAGCTGCAAGGCCACGTCGACGTGATAGACCTGGCCCCCGTGCTCGATCTGCAATTGCAGCAGCCAGTCGCCCGCCATGTGAAAGCGCACCCCTTCCAGCAGATAGCGCCCCTCGCCCTGCTCGGCGGTGACTTCGGGACGCGTGGCCAGCCCATGATCGTGGGCCGGCATGCCGCCGTCCACAGTGATGCGGGCGCCATCGAGCGGGACGCCCGCGGCGCTGCGCAGGGTGATGAGCCAGCTGTGCATCTGGTTCAGCGGCGGCGGCTGCACCTGACTCTGCAGCGTGACCTGCAGGCCGTCACTGCGCAGGATCTGCCCCTGGCCCAGCGCGGGCAGTGACAGCAGACACAGCCACATGGCCAGAGCGAGTCTCATGCCAGTCGCTCCCGTGGTTGGGCCTGCGCCCCATCGTGCCAGCGCCACGCGGCCGCCGCGGCGATCAGGGCGAGCGCCCACAAACCGCGATGCATCCACCACGGCTGACCGACGCGAAAGGGGAACACGGCGTGGTAGCGCTGCGCGCCATCGGGCGAAGGCGCACTCACCACGCCGACATAGTCGCCAGCCGCTGCGAAGTGAAACAGCAGGCTCAACACGCCGTCGGGCTGGGGCGGCAGGCTGGCGCTGTGAACGGTGTACGCCGACAGATCGCCCATGGCCTCGAGATCGGGCCAGCGCACGAAGCGGCCGAGGCTGGAGGGGTTGTGCAGCAGAGTGAAGTCCAGAGGCACCTCGCGCAGGCTGGGGTGCAGGTATTCCAGCACGAAGACGGTCTCGCCGAGCTCAGGCAGGTCTTCGCAGAAAGCCGTGTGACCGCGAGCCTGCGGCTGAAAGACATTGAAGTGCGCGCTGTAGAAACCGAAGCTGATGATGCAGCCTTCTTCGCTTTCATAGACGCTGCCATGCCCGAGGGCCGCCGGGGCTGTGGCGCCGAGCAGCAGGAACAGCAGAAGGGACGGCACGATGCCCGAGCGCGTGGGGTGCATGCGATGGCCTGTGTGAACCGGTTGGGATTATTGTTCCGGAATGGCCGGAGAATACTCGATCAACCGGGGTCAGAGAAACGTTTTCTCAGACCAGGGGGTCAGAGGCTCTTGAGCCCCTTGCCCGCCAGTTCCACCGCACGGAAGATGGCGCGCGCCTTGTTGATCGTCTCTTCCCACTCCAGACGGGGCACGGAATCGGCCACCACGCCGGCACCGGCCTGCACATAAAGCCGCTCGTTCTTGATCACGGCCGTGCGGATGGCGATGGCCATGTCCATGTTGCCGTTCCAGCCCAGATAGCCCATGGCGCCGCCGTAGATGCCGCGCTTGACCGGCTCCAGCTCGTCGATGATCTCCATGGCGCGCACCTTGGGTGCGCCGCTGAGGGTGCCCACGGGCAGCGTGGCCTTGAGCACGTCCAGCGCAGTCTTGTCGGCACGCATCACGCTCTCGACGATGGAGGCGATGTGCATGACGTGGGAGTAGCGTTCCACGAACATCTTGCGCGGCACGGTCACACTGCCGGTCTCGGACACCCGGCCTGAATCATTGCGACTCAGGTCGATCAGCATCAGGTGCTCGGCGATCTCCTTGGCATCGGCCAGCAGCTCCTGCTCCAGCGCCAGGTCTTCCTCTTCCGTCCTGCCGCGCTTGCGCGTGCCGGCCAGCGGTCGCACCGTGATCTTGCGCTCTTCCACCCGCGCCAGGATCTCAGGCGAGGCGCTGACGATGTGGTGATCCCCCATGTTGAAGAACACCATGTAGGGCGAGGGATTGGTGAAACGCAGCGCGCGGTAGACATTCATTGGATCGCCCGTGAAGGGCACCGACATGCGCTGGGCGATCACCACCTGCATGACATCGCCGGCGAGGATGTAGTCCTTGATGCGTTCCACCGCCTGCTCGAAATCGGCCTGCTCGAAGCGGCGCTTGAAATCGGCTTCCTGCACCTGTTGCGGCGCGCTCTGCAGTGGCAGCGGCACACTCTTGCGCAGCCCGGCTTCGAGGGCGTCCAGGCGCTTCTGTCCGTCTTCCCAGGCTTCGGGCCAGGACGGGTCGACATTGACGATCAGCGAGAGCGTGCCGCGCAGATTGTCGAACACCACCACTTCCTCGGACACCAGCAGCAGGATGTCGGGCGTGCCGATCTCGTCTTCCCCCGGCGCGACGCCAAGGCTCGGCTCGACATAGCGCACCGTGTCATAGGCAAAGTAACCGACCAGTCCACCATTGAAACGCTGTGTGCCCTGCAGCGGCGCCACGCGGTAGCGCGACTTGAAATCCTCGACGAACACGAAAGGGTCGTCGCACTCCAGGCTTTCCACCACGACACCGTCGGTCTCCACGGTGATCTGCGGTCCGCGCACGCGCAGCACGGTGCGGCAAGGCAGGCCGATGATGGAATAGCGGCCCCATTTCTCGCCGCCCTGCACGGACTCGAAGAAATAGGTGTGCAGCCCGCGCCCCAGTTTCAGGTAGGTGCTCAGCGGCGTCTCGAGATCGGCCAGCACCTGACGGACCAGAGGAATGCGGTTATAGCCCTGCGCGGCAAGCGCGGCGAATTCTTGTGAGGTCATGGCGGGGTGCACGGCGTCAGTGGTTGATGGGAGTGTGGCCGAGTTCGGCGCGCATGGCGGCGATCGTGGCGGCGTAGTCATCGGTGTTGAAGATGGCGGAGCCGGCCACGAACATGTCGGCGCCCGCACTGGCGATCTCGGCGATGTTCTGCACGGTCACCCCGCCATCCACTTCGAGCCGGATCGGGTAGTGACTGTCATCGATCAGCTTGCGCACCTGAGCCAGCTTGCGCAGGGTGGACGGAATGAACTTCTGCCCGCCGAAGCCCGGGTTCACCGACATCAGCAGGATCACGTCGAGCTTGTCCATGAGGTACTGCAGACAGTCGAGCGAGCTGGCGGGGTTGAACACCAGGCCGGCCTGGCAGCCCAGATCGCGGATCAGCTGCAGCGAGCGATCGACGTGATGGGTGGCTTCCGGGTGAAACGTGATGATGCTGGCACCGGCCTTGGCGAAGTCCTGGATCATCTGGTCCACGGGGCTGACCATCAGATGCACGTCGATGGGCGCCTTGACGCCGTAATTGCGCAGGGCCTTGCAGACCATGGGGCCGATGGTGAGATTGGGCACGTAGTGATTGTCCATGACATCGAAGTGAATGACGTCGGCACCGGCGGCAAGCACGGCGTCCACTTCCTCCCCGAGCCGCGCGAAGTCGGCGGACAGGATCGAGGGGGCGATCAGGTATTTCATCATGGGGCAGACCTGTGGGTTGGCGAGTTGGGCGGCATTTTACAGGGAAAGTGGCGCTCTGCAGTAAGAGTTTGGGTGGGGGAAGTGGTGTCAGGCGGCAGCCCTGCGGACCGTTGGCCGCCAGGACGGCGGCCACCGAGCCTCCACGGATGGATTCACGGCGTGTCCGCAGGGCTGCTGCCTGGCACCACTTCGTCGACCGAAGCAATGTATTCCTTCAACATTTCGTCCAGCTCCTGCAGCCTCTGCGGCGTGCCGATATCGAACCAGCGGCCCGTGTACAGCTCGCCGGCCACCCGACCCGCCGCGATGGCCGCATCCAGCACCGGGCGCAGCGGCAGAGGCTGGGCCGACAGCCCCGCGAACAGCGCCGGGTGCATCACGCTGACGCCACTGTAGGTGCAGCCCGGCGCGGCCTCCTGGGCCGCACCCAGCTGCAGTCGCCCGCTCGGCGCACACTGGAAATCCCCCGTCGGATGGTGAGGCGGATTGGGCACCATCACCAGCCGTGCCAGGGTGTCGCGGCCATCCACCGGCTGCAGCCGGGCGAAATCGTAGTCCGTCCAGATGTCCCCGCTCACCACCGCGAAGGCTTCGTCGCCCAGCAGCGGCAGGGCATTGACGATGCCGCCGGCCGTCTCCAGCCGGACCGCCTCGCGGGACCAGGCGATCTGCACGCCATAGCGACTGCCATCGCCCAGCGCCTCTTCCAGCCGCTCGCCCAAGTGAAAATGATTGATGACGACCTCGCGGATGCCCGCCTGCGCCAGATTGCGCAGGTGGTACTCGATGAGCGCGCTGCCCCCCGCCTGCAGCAGCGGTTTGGGCAGATGATCGGTGAGCGGCCGCATGCGCGTGCCCAGCCCCGCCGCCAGGATGATCGCCCTCATGCCACGCCTTCCGGCAGGGCGAAGGTCTGCAGCAGCGGCTGCGCCAAGGGCAGCACACGATTCTGGAACCAGTGATTGAAATCGGCCATCTCCGGATGCCGCGCCGCCACGCGCACGACATAGTCGATCACCAGCGGCACATCGGCCATGTAGCGCGGCTTGCCGTCGCGCAGATTCAAGCGGCAGAAGATGCCGATGACCTTGATGTGGCGCTGCAGGCCCATCAAGTCGAAGTCGCGCAGAAAGGCGGCGTCGGCACCGGCATCGCCCGCCGGGAGGATGCCGCGCGCCACGGCCAGATGACGGAACTGCAGCGCCCAGGCCTGCACCCGCGCGTCGGGCCAGACGATGTAGCAGTCGCGCAGCAGCGACACCAGATCGTACGTGCAGGGGCCGAACACCGCATCCTGGAAGTCGATGACGCCCGGACCGCGGGCCGGGTCGTCGCCCAGGATCATCAGATTGCGCGAGTGATAGTCGCGATGCACACACCCCTGGGGCTGGGCCAGGGCGGCATCCTCAAGGAAGGTCCACGTGCGCTCCAGCAGGGCTCGTTCGCCGGCATCGAGCGTGAGGCCCAGGAAGCGCTCGCAGAACCACTGATCGAACAGCGTCAGCTCGGTGCGCAGCAGCTGCCGGCTGTAAGGGGGCAGGTCGCTGCCATTGCCGCGCGCCTGCAGTTCGATGAGGGCCTGCATCGCGGCACCGTAGAGCGCATCGACGCCACTCGCAGTCTGCAGCGCGGGCAGATACAGCGCGTCGCCGAAGTCCTCCAGCAGCATGAAGCCCTGTTCGAAATCGACGCGCAGCACGCGCGGGGTCAGCATGCCCGCGGCGCGAAAGAGCTGGGCAACTCGCACGAAGCGCCGGCAGTCCTCGTGCGCGGGCGGCGCATCCACCAGAATGTAGCGACTGGCCTGCAGCAGCTCCTGCCACTGCGGCTCGACACTGCCCGGCGCCTCAGGCAGCACGATGCGGAAATAGCGCCGGAAACTCGCGTCCCCGGACACGGTGTGCACACTGCCCGCGGGCAGTCCTTTCCCAGCCATTTCCAGCAGACACTGACGTGCCCAGGCGGCCAGTGCGTCCCTTCGTTGATCCATTGCCCGCGCGCTCCGCAGTGTTTCTATCCGCAGGCCGATGAATTACCATGCCGACCTGATTTCCGAGCCATTCTATTGGATTGCCTGCGACAATGCAGTTTCGAAAAAGCCTTTTGTGCTCCCGCATTTCCCTGACTCTCGCCACCGGTGCTCTGCTCGCGGCTCAAGCGCCTGCGGGCCTCGCCCAGGGCATTGCCGACGGCGGTCAGTGGACCTGCCAGGCTGATGCGGCAGGCAACTGGCAGTGCAGCGAAAATCCGGCAGCGAGCCGCAGCACGGTGAATGCCGGCGTGGTGGTCACGCGCGGGGAGCGCCCGGTGGCCGGTCAGCGCAGCGGCACGACGCCCACGCAGAGCACCAGCGTCGCCGGCAGCAGCCAGGCGGTCAGGGACTGGGTGCCCGTGGAACAGATGACACCGGCCCAGCGCGCCAGCCTGCCCGCCAATTGCTGCGGCGCCTTCATCGAACCGGCCCGCACCGGCCTGGATGGCCAGCCGCTGGACGCAAGCGCCGACCCGGCCACCTCGCCCACGCTGTTCAATGCCCCCGGTGCCATCGACCAGGACACCGACCAGCGCGTCAACATCAACGGCGCGGTCAGCATCCAGCAGGGCAATCGCACCATCCGCAATTCCGCCACCACACAGATCGACCAGCAGGCCGACACCATCACGCTGACGGGTGACGTCGAGTTCCGCGAACCCGGCGTGCTGCTCACCGGCAGTGGTGCCTTCGTCGACCAGAGCAACAGCCAGAACCGCATCGACGGCGCGGCCTATGTGCTGCACGAGTACGGCGTGCACGGTGCGGCCAGTGTGATCGTCTACGACAGCGCCGGTGAGGTGCTGGCCATCGAGAACGGCGAATTCAGCCGCTGCGAGCCAGGCAACGAATTCTGGACACTGAGCTCCGAACGCATGCGCCTGGACACCGCCGCCGGCATCGGCACGGCCGAGGGTGTGACTCTGCGCATCAAGGATGTGCCGGTATTCCACTACCCGTTCACCGTGCCCTTCCCGCTGGGCGATCAGCGCGTGTCCGGCTTCCTGGCGCCCAGCATCGGCTCGACCAGCGACGGCGGGGCCGACATCGCCCTGCCCTATTACCTGAACTTGGCTCCGCATTACGACGCCACGCTCACGCCGCGCCTGATCGCCGACCGCGGCCTGATGGCCAGTGGGGAATTCCGCTACCTGGCGGACTGGTCGATGAACACCCTGAGCGCGGCCCTGCTGGCAGGAGACAAGCGCTTCGATGCCGCCACCGCCGGCGTGCCGGGCTCGAACTCGCCGGCGCGGGAAGACCGCTGGTTCGTCGGCCTGCAGCACAATGGTCAGCTGGGCGAGCGTGTGTCCACCGCCATCAATTACGAGGCCGTGAGCGACGACCGCTATTTCCGCGACCTTGGGTCCAGCGGTCTCACCGTGTCGAGCCGCACGCACCTGCAGCGCAATGGCGCGCTCAACTACCGGGCAGAGCACTGGTATGCCGGCACCCGGGTGCAGCGCATCGACATCATCGACCCGTACATCTCGGCCAGCGACCTCAACATTCCCTTCGACCGCCTGCCGGAACTCACCCTCGGCGCGGCACAGAGCCTGGGCGGTCTGCAACTGAAGGTCGACGCCAGCCATGTGCGCTTCGACCGCAGCCTGAGCCAGAGCGGCCTCACCCAGGCCCAGATCGACGCGGGCGCCCTGGTCACCGGCAGCCGCCTGCATGTGGAGCCCGAGATCAGCTGGCCGCTGCGCCGCGAAGCCGGCTTCTTCGTGCCGACGGCGCGTTACCGCTACACACAATGGGATCTGGAACAGCAGGCGGCGGGCACGCAGGCAAAGCCTGATCGCGGCCTGGGCCTGTTCAGCCTGGACACCGGCCTGATCTTCGAGCGCCCGCTGGCACGCGGCAACGGCGCCATGCAGACGCTGGAACCGCGCCTGTTCTATCTGTACAGCGAGCAGGAGGATCAGTCCCTTCTGCCCACCTTCGACAGCGCCCAGGTCAACTTCAACTACGGCCAGCTGTTCCGCCACGACCGCTTCAGCGGCCTGGACCGCATCGGCGACGCCGATCAGCTGAGCGTGGCCGTGACCTCGCGCTTCATCAGCGCCAGCGGCGAGGAACGGGCCCGCCTCAGCGTGGGCCAGATCCTGCACTTCGAGGACCGCATCGTGGCGCTGGACAGCCCGCTGCAGAGCTGGGTCACGCTGCAGCCGCGCAATACCGACCGCTCCGCCCTGGTGGCGGAGGGGGCCGCCCTGCTGAGCGAGCAGTGGCGCGTCACCAGCGACGTGCAGTGGAACGAGCAGCAGCAGGACATCGACGAGGGCTCGCTCGCGCTGCGCTACATGGGCGACGAGAGCCATATCCTCAACATCGGCTACCGTTTCCGCCGCCTCGTCGACCTCTACGGACCGGTGCCGGCGGGCCTCGATCCACGCATCAAGCAGAGCGATGTCTCGGGGGTCTGGCCGCTGAACAATAATTGGCGTTTGCTGGGTCGATGGCACTATGATCACAGCAACAGTCGCAATCTGGACACCTTCGCCGGTGTCGAATACAGCAACTGCTGCGCCACCATCCGCCTGGTGGCCCGCGAGTGGATCGACGACGACGAGTTCTTCCTGCTGCGTGATGACACCGACACAGGCGTGTTCTTCCAGGTCACCCTCAACGGGCTGGGCAATGTGAGCGGCGGCGGCATCAGCCGAATGCTCAGTGACGGCATCCTGGGCTTCAAGGAGTACGGAACCAATGAATAAGACTTTCTGCCTGCGCATGCTTGCGCTGGTGCTGCTGATGGTGACGGCAGGTACAGCCCTGGCCCAGCGTCAGGTGCTGGACAAGGTCGTGGCCATCGTCGACGAAGGTGTGGTGCTGCAGAGCGAACTCACCCTGCGCATGGATGAAGCCCGTCAGCAGATGCAGGCCAACGGCCAGCCCGTGCCCCCGCCCAATGTGCTGCGGGAACAGGCGCTGGAATCCCTGATCGTGGAAAACCTGCAGATGCAGCTGATCGAGCGCATGGGCATCCGCTACGACGACGACACCATCAACAGCGTCATGCTGACGCTGGCGCAGCAGAACAACCTGAGCTTCGACGAGTATGTCGCCACGCTGGAAGCGGCCGGCCGTTACACGTTCACCCGGGAGCAGATCCGCAAGGAACTCTCCATGCGCGACCTGCAGCGCGGCATGGTCAATCGTCGCATCAACATCACCGATCAGGAGATCGACAATTTCCTCAACTCCGAGATGGGCCGCGTCACCATGGCGCCGGACTATCTGGTGGACCAGACCCTGATCCCCGTGGGCGAGAACGACACCCCCGAACTGATTGCCGCCAAGGAAGCCTTCGCGCAGCAGATGTTCGACGCCATCCAGTCCGGCACGGATTTCGTCCAGGCCCGCACCATTGCCCAGCGCGGCGCCGCCACCACACCCCCTTCAGCCTATCCGGCCACAGGAGGCGAGCTCGGCTGGCGCAAGGCCGAGGCGCTGCCCAGCCTGTTTGTCGACATCGTGCCGGGCATGAAGGCCAATGAAGTGCGCGGCCCCATCCGCAGCCCCAGCGGCTTTCACCTCGTGAAGCTGGTGGCCGTGCAGGGGGCCATCCAGAGCATGGTGAACCAGACCCGCGCCCGCCACATCCTGATCACCCCCAACGAGATCCGCACCGAGGAACAGGCCGAGACCCTGATCCGCAACCTGCATGCCCGCATCAAGGCCGGCGAGGACTTCGGCGACATCGCACGGCAGAACTCCAACGATTCCGCCTCCGTTGTGGCGGGCGGCGACATGGGCTGGGCTGCCGAGGGCGGCATGCCGCCTGATTTCGAAGCACAGATCCGGGACCTTCCGATCGGTCAACTGAGCGAGCCCTTCCGCACCAGCTTCGGCTGGCATGTGGCAGAGGTCATGGAGCGCCGGGTGCAGGACATGAGCCGCGAGTTCAGCCGGCAGCAGGCCGAGAACGCCCTGCGCAACCGCAAATTCGAAGTCGAGCTGCAGAACTGGCTGGTGGAAATCCGCGAAAAGGCCTACGTCAAGATCAGCCCTCCATGAGTGGCACGCCCCACGTGATCCAACGCATCGTCATCACCGCCGGCGAGCCTGCCGGCATCGGCCCCGATCTGTGCATACAGCTGGCGCAGCAGGCAGACGCCACCCTGGAGCGGGTGGTGATTGCCGACCCGCAGCTGCTGCAGGAGCGCGCCCGTCTGCTCGACCTGCCCCTGCAACTGCTTCCCTTCACCCCGGAGCTCCCCCCTGCGGCTGCGGCTGCCGGCACCCTGCGCGTGTTGCCCGTGAGCCTGCGCGCCCCCGTGCAGGCCGGCGTGCTGAACCCGGCCAATTCCCCCTATGTGCTCGACACGCTGCGCAGCGCCGTGCAGGCCTGCCTGTCAGGTCAGGCTGCCGCCATGGTGACGGCACCGGTACACAAGGGCGTGATCAACGAGGCGGGCATCCCCTTCACCGGCCACACGGAATTCCTGGCGGAAGAATGCGGTGTCGACCTCACCGTGATGATGCTGGCCACCGAGGGCCTGCGCGTGGCGCTGGTGACCACGCATCTGCCGCTCGCGCAGGTGGCGGCCGCGATCACCGCGCCGTTGCTGCGCCGCATCCTGCGCATCCTCGAGACGGATCTGCGCACGCGCTTCGGCATCGCCCGGCCGGCGATCCTGGTCTGTGGACTCAACCCCCATGCCGGGGAAGGCGGCCACCTGGGCACCGAGGAGCGCGACATCATCGAGCCGGTGCTGGAAGAGTTGCGCGCCGAAGGCATGCATCTGCTCGGGCCGCTGCCGGCCGACACGCTGTTCACCGCCAAGTACCTGGCCCATGCCGATGCCGTGCTCTCGATGTATCACGACCAAGGCCTGCCGGTGCTCAAGTACAAGGGTTTCGGCAATGCCAGCAACATCACCCTGGGCCTGCCGATCATCCGCACCTCGGTGGACCACGGCACGGCGCTGGATCTGGCCGGCACCGGCAAGGCGCAGATCGGCTCGCTGGTGGAAGCCATCGCCGTGGCGCGGCTGATGGCGGGGTTCGCTTGCAAGCAAGCTCCTACACCGGCAGGTGCGTGGGAGCTTGCTTGCAAGCGAACGGATCCCACAGGGGTGGCGCATGACTGACACGCCCCGCCCCGCCCGCCCGCGCGGCCCCGATCTGCAAAAGGACGGCTTCCATCACCAGGCCCGCAAGCGCTTCGGGCAGAACTTCCTGCAGGACCAGAACATCATCGGCCGCATCATCCGCGCCATCGCCCCGCAGGGCGGCGATCATCTGGTGGAGATCGGCCCCGGTCAGGGCGCCCTCACGCGGCATCTGCTGCAGCAGTGCGGGCATCTCGACGCGGTGGAGCTGGACCGCGACCTGGCCGCCTATCTGCAGAGCACGCTCGGCACCGACCCGCGCTTCGCCCTGCACGAAGGCGACGTGCTGAAATTCGACCTGCGCTCCCTGCTGCCGCAGGACGGCAGCGCCCGCCCTCACAGCCTGCGTGTGGTGGGCAATCTGCCCTACAACATCTCCACGCCCTGCATGTTTCACCTGCTGCAGTTCGAGCAGTGGATTGCCGACATGCACTTCATGCTGCAGCTGGAAGTGGTGCAGCGGCTGGCGGCCGTGCCCGGCGACGAGCACTACGGCCGTCTCAGCCTGATGATGCAGTACCACTGCACGGTGGAACATCTGTTCGATGTGCCGGGCACTGCTTTTGTGCCGCAACCCAAGGTATGCTCTGCCATCGTCCGGCTGGTGCCACATGTGCGCAAGCCCGTGCAGGTGCTGGATGTCGGGTGTCTGCAGGATGTCGTGCGCATCGCCTTCACCCAGCGGCGCAAGACCTTGAAGAACAGCCTGCGGACCCTGATATCGGAGGCAGCGTTGAGCGCGCTGCCCATCGACATCAGCCTGCGACCGGAGAACCTGAGCCTGGCCGACTATGCGCTGATCGCCGACTGCATCACCCGCAGCCGGCGGCAGATGCCGCACGACGCCGACCCAGCGAAAGCACGACAGGAGGAGTCCCGCGTTGACAACTGAACTTCGCCCCGAAGGCATCGACATTTCCGTGAGCACGCAGTACCTGCAGGAGCAGTCGGACCCGGAGAACAAGCGCTTCGTGTTCGCCTACACCATCGGCATCGCCAACAAGCGCGAGCAGCCCGTGAAGCTGATCTCGCGTCACTGGATCATCACTGATGACAACGACAAGGTGGAGGAAGTGCGCGGTTCCGGCGTGCTCGGGCAGCAGCCGCTGATCGGCCCGGGCCAGGTGTTCCACTACACCAGCGGCGCGGTGCTGACCACCGAGTTCGGCACCATGCAGGGCAGTTACGAGATGCTGAGCGCGGATGGCGAGACCTTTGCCGCCCCCATTCCGGCGTTCCTTCTTTCCAGACCATTGACGGTGCACTAGACACCGGAAACAAGCAGGGCTTCATGTCAACGTATGTCATAGGCGACATTCAGGGTTGTTACAAGCCCTTGCGCAAGTTGCTGGCCACGGTGGAATTCAATCCGCTGCGCGACCGTCTGTGGTGCGTGGGCGATCTGATCAACCGCGGCCCGAAATCCCTCGACACCCTGCGCTATCTGCGCGACCTGGGCAAGGCCGTCACGGTGGTGCTGGGCAATCACGATCTGCACTTCCTGGCCATCTATTACGGCGCCTGCCCCAACCGGGGCCGGGACACCCTGCAGGAGCTGCTGGATGCGCCGGACTGCGACGCCCTCAGCCACTGGCTGCGGCATCAGTCGCTGGCGCATTACGATTGCGTGGAGCAGGCAGACGGGCATCAGAACTACCTGATGATCCATGCCGGCATCGCTCCGAAGTGGACGCTGCAGAAGACGCTGGAACTGGCCGCCGAGGTGGAGCTGACCCTGCAGGGGCCGGACTTCCGGGAATTCCTGGCCAACATGTACGGTGACACGCCGAAGCGCTGGAAGGAAAAGCTCACCGGCCAGGAGCGTCTGCGCTGCATCACCAATTACCTCACCCGCATGCGCTTCTGCGACGAGCGCGGCACGCTCGACCTGCAGGTCAAGGAAGGGCTGACGGCCGCCCCCGAAGGGTTTCGCCCCTGGTTCGAATTCGAGACGCTCACGCCCGAGACCAACATCCTGTTCGGCCACTGGGCCGCGCTCGAGGGCAAGACCAATCGCCCGCACGTCTACGGCATGGACACCGGCTGTGTCTGGGGCCGGGAGCTGAGCATGATGCGTCTGGAAGACCATCAGCTGTTCAGCGTCTGAGGCCGCGGGTTACACTCGCCCTGTCGTTCCTGCGAGTTCCATCCCCATGAAGATCCATCTGGTTGGCGGCGCTGTCCGCGACGCCCTGCTCGGGCTGCCAACATCCGACCGCGACTGGGTCGTGACGGGCGCCACCCCGCAGCAGCTGCAGGCACTGGGCTATCGCCCGGTGGGCCGCGACTTCCCCGTCTTCCTGCACCCGCAGAGCAAGGAGGAATACGCCCTCGCCCGCACCGAGCGCAAGCATGGTCACGGCTACAAGGGCTTCGTGTTCAATACCAGCCCGGATGTGACCCTGGAGCAGGACCTGCAGCGGCGCGACCTCACGATCAATGCCATCGCCCGCAGCGAGGACGGCCAGCTCGTCGACCCCTGGGGCGGCGTGCGCGACATCGAGGCCCGCCTGCTGCGCCATGTCTCCCCCGCCTTCGTCGAGGACCCGCTGCGCGTGCTGCGCGTGGCCCGCTTTGCCGCGCGCTTCGCGCCACTGGGCTTTCGTGTGGCGCCCGAGACCCTGCAGCTCATGCGGCAGCTGAGCGAGAGTGGCGAGCTGAGTCATCTGGTGCCCGAACGGGTGTGGCAGGAAATGGAGAAGGCGCTGGGCGAAGCCGCACCCGAGGTGTTCTTCCAGGTGCTGCGCGACTGCGGGGCGCTGCGCGTGATCCTGCCGGAAGTGGACGCCCTGTTCGGCGTGCCGCAGCCGGCCCAGCATCACCCCGAGATCGACACCGGCGTGCACGTGCTGCTGTGCCTGCAACAGGCGGCGCGCCTGTCCAGTGCGCCGGAAGTGCGCTACGCCGTGCTGGTGCATGACCTGGGCAAGGGCACCACGGCGCCGCAGTACTGGCCGAGTCATCACGGTCACGAGGCGCGCGGCGCAGCCCTGGTGCAGGGCGTGGGCGAGCGGCTGCGCGTGCCCACCCGTTTCACCGCTCTGGGCCGTCTGGTCAGCCAGTACCACACCCACTGTCATCGCGCGCTGCAGCTGCGGCCCGACACGGTGCTGGAATTGCTGGAAGCGCTGGACGCCTTCCGCCGGCCGCAACAGCTGCTGCAGTTCCTGCTGGCCTGCGAGGCCGACGCCCGCGGCCGCACCGGCTTCGAGGAGCGCAGCTACCCGCAGGCCGACTACCTGCGCCGCGCCCATGCCGCCGCCAGCGCCATCGACATTGCGGCGCTGCTGGCCGGCGGTGCCGATGCCACACCGGCGCGCGACCCTCAGCACATCAAGCGTCTGATCGCCCACGCGCGCGTTGACGCCATTCGCCTCGTTCACAAGGAAAACACCCATGCTTGAAGCCGTCTGGATCGGTTTTGCCTTCAGCCTCGGATTGCTGGTGCGCCTGACCAGCCTGCCCCCGCTGGTGGGCTATCTGGCCGCCGGGTTCATCATCGCTGCCATCTCGGACGAGATCGGCATGCCGGCCACCAGCGGCGAAGTGCTGCAGCACGTCTCCCATCTGGGCGTGCTGCTGTTGCTCTTCACCGTGGGGCTGAAACTGAACGTGCGCGCCATCGGCAAGCCCGAGGTGCTGGGCGGCAGCATGCTGCATTTCCTGCTGTCCATCGTGCTCTACACCCCCGCCTTCCAGCTCCTGCTCGGCATCCCGCTGTTCAACGCCATGCTGCTGGCCATCGCCCTCTCGTTCTCCAGCACGGTGCTGGCGGCCAAGGTGCTGGAGGGCAAGCGCGAGTTGCGCGCCTTCCACGGCCGCGTGGCCATCGGCATTCTGGTGATGCAGGACGTGTTCGCGCTGGTGGTGATGAGCGTGGCCATCGGCAGCACCCCCTCACCCTGGGCCCTGCTGGCCTTCGGCCTGCCGCTGCTGCGCCCGCTGCTCTACAAGTTGCTGGATGCCAGTGGCCATGAGGATCTGCTGGTGCTGTTCGGCCTGATGCTGGCGCTGGTGGTGGGCGGCTTCGGATTTGAACTGGTGGGGCTGAGCTCCGAGCTGGGCGCCCTGGTGTTCGGCGCCATGCTGGCGAAGCACCCGCGCGCGGGCGAGCTGTCGAAATCCCTGTGGAGCATCAAGGAGTTCTTCCTGGTGGGTTTCTTCCTGCAGATCGGCATTGACGGGCTGCCTGATGCGGATGCCTGGGTCTTCGCGCTGGTCATGACCGCCCTGCTGCCGGTCAAGGCCATCCTCTTCTTCCTGTTGCTGGTGTTCTTCAAGCTGCGGGCGCGCAGTGCCTTCCTGGCCGGTCTGAGCCTGACCAACTACAGCGAGTTCGGACTGATCGTGGCCAGCGTGGCGCTGCAGGAATGGATCGTGCCGCTGGCGCTCACCGTCGCGCTGTCCTTCGTGGTGTCCGCACCGCTCAACCGCCTGGCGCATCCGCTGTACGAGCGCGTGGCGCGCAGGCTGATCCCGATGGAACGGGACCTGCGCCACCCCGACGAGCAGCCGGTGTCGCTGGGCGACGCCGACGTGCTGATCATGGGCATGGGCCGCACGGGCTCGGCGGCCTATGACTATCTGAACGACAAGTGCCGGCTGGTGGCCCTGGATTCCGACCCGGCACGCGTGGCGCTGCATCGGGCGCTCGGCCACAACATCTTCTTCGCCGACGCCGAGGACCAGATGTTCTGGGAGAACCTGGACTACGGCAATGTGCGTGCCGTGATCCTGAGCCTGAACGAAGCCGAGGCCAAGCGCATCGCCACGCAGAAGCTGCGCAAGTCGGGCTTCACCGGCATGATCGTCTCGCACAGCATGCATCAGGACGAAGCGCGGGAGATTCTGGCGGCCGGGGCCGATCAGGCCTATCTCACCATGTCCGAGGCCGGCGTGGGTCTGGCGGAACACGTGCGCCAGCGCATCCTGCCGGGCACACCCCCCGCCGCATGAATGCGCTTGCCGACTTTCTGCGCCGGCACCCGCGCCTGCTGGTGCTCACCGGGGCCGGACTGAGTCAGCCCTCGGGCATTCCCGTGTATCGCGACAGTCAGGGCCAGTGGCTGCGCAGCACGCCCATCCAGCACGCCGACTTCGTCAACAAGCCCGCCAGCCGCCAGCGTTACTGGGCGCGCAGCATGATCGGCTGGCCGCGCATGCGCCAGGCGGCGCCCAATGCGGGACATCTCGCGCTGGCCGCACTGGAGCGCGCGGGCCATGTCGCCCAGCTGGTCACCCAGAACGTCGACGGTCTGCACCAGCGAGCCGGGCAGCAGGCGGTGATCGACCTGCACGGCAATCTCGACACGGTGTTCTGCCTGGATTGCGGCCTGCGGCTGCCACGCGCGCAGATGCAGGCCGCGCTGCACGAGGCCAATCCGTTCCTGCACAGTCCGCTGGCCCAGAGCCGCCCCGATGGCGATGCCGACCTGCCCGACGCCCTGCTGCACGACGTGCAGGTGCCCGCCTGCCCGGCCTGTGGCGGCATCCTGAAACCGGAGGTGGTGTTCTTCGGCGGCACGATTCCGCGGGAGTGTGTGGCGCGGGTGGAAGCGGCGGTGAAGGACTGCGAAGCAGTGCTGGTGGTGGGCAGTTCGCTGACGGTGTTCTCCGGCTTTCGCATTTGCCGCGACGCCCACGCGCAAGGCAAGCCGCTGGCCTGCCTGAATCTGGGCGTCACCCGGGCGGATGGACTGTTCAGTGTGAAGGTGGAAGCGGATTGCGCCGCCACTCTGGCGGCACTGCCCTCAGCGCTCGGGCTTTGAGATCACCCGACCCTGCCACTCGAACTCCACGGCCCAGAGCGCCTGCAGCCCCTTGTCGTAGTCCCGCCACAGCTGGGCGAAGGTCTGCTGGTTGAGCGGGTGGCGCTGCTCGGGCAGCAAGGCCGCCAGCGGACGCAGCACGTAGGCATTGTGCAGGATCTCGGCGCGCGGCAGTTCGATGCCCGCGTGCACGCCGCACAAGTCCCCATAGCAGAGGATGTCGATGTCCAGGGTGCGATCGCTGTAGCGCGGCGATTGTCGGTCACGACCATGGGCATCCTCGATGGCCTTGAGCATCCCGGCCAGCTCCGCCAGCGGCAGCGTCGACTCGAAACACACCACCAGATTGAGGAAGTTGGGGCCGATGAAGCCCACTGGCTCGCTCTCGAACACCGGCGACACCTGCAGCCCGCCGACCTGCTGTTCCAGCGCTTCGAGGCCAAGAGAGAGCGAACGACGGGCATCGCGATTGCTGCCGAGGCTGAGACTGATCAGAGGCATGCGTTACCACACCCCGGAGACGAGTGCGCTGGAGGGCTCTGGCCGCACACCGCGTTCGATGAGAATGCCGACATCGCGTGCCTCGGGCACGGCGTCGGGCTTGCTCAGCTTCAGCCGCAGCCAGGGCACGCCGAAGCGGCTCTGCAGCCGCTGGGCGATCTGCTCGGCGAGCGCTTCCAGCAGGCGGCACTCGCTGGCCTTGATGAAGGCGCACAGGTCCTTGCTGATGGCGTCGTAGTCCAGCGCCTGCGCGATGTCCTCGCTGTGGGCGGCGGGCCGGATGTCGGTGCCCATTTCCAGATCGAGCAGCACGGGCTGCGGGCGCGTGCGCTCCCAGTCGTGGATGCCGATGATGCAGTAGACGCGCAGGCCCTGGATGAAGACGATGTCCATCAGCTCGCCCTCGCCAGGCCCAGTGGCGGCAATGTGTCCAGCGGCCAGCGCGGGCGCACGTCCAGCGCGAGGGAGGCCGCCTCGCCGGCCAGCAGGCGCTGACAACCGGCATAGGCGATCATCGCCCCGTTGTCGGTGCACAGCTGCGGCCGGGCGTAGAAGAGCTGGCTGCGCTCCTTTTCCACCATCTGCTGCAGCCCCGCGCGCAGGCGGGTGTTGGCGCTGACGCCCCCGGCGATGACCAGGGATTTCATCCCCGTCTCCTGCAGGGCCCGGCGACACTTGATCACCAGGGTCTGCACCACGGCCTCCTCGAAGGCACGGGCGATGTCAGCGCGGGTCTGCTCGTCGATGTCCTGCGTGGCATCGCCTTCCGGCAGGTCTGCCCGGGCCTCGGCCAGAGTGTTGCGCACGAAGGTCTTCAGCCCGCTGAAACTGAAGTCCAGCCCCGGTCGGTTGGTCATGGGGCGGGGAAACTCGTAGCGGCCCGGCGTGCCCTTCTCGGCCAGCGCGGCCACGCGTGGCCCGCCCGGATACGCCAGACCCAGCATCTTGCCCACCTTGTCGAAGGCTTCACCGGCGGCGTCATCCAGGGACTCGCCCAGCAGACGGTAGCGGCCGATGCCATCCACCCGCACCAGCTGCGTGTGGCCGCCGGAAACCAGCAGCGCCACGAAGGGGAATTGCGGCGGTGTCTCTTCCAGCATCGGCGCCAGCAGGTGGCCTTCCATGTGGTGCACGCCAATGGTGGGCACATTCAGGGCCATGCCCAGCGCACGCCCCACACTCGCGCCCACCAGCAAGGCACCCACCAGGCCGGGCCCGGCCGTGTAGGCCACGCCATCGATGTCGGCCAGCGTGGCATTGGCCTTGTCGAGCACTTCCTGGATCAGCGGGAGGGTCTTGCGGATGTGGTCGCGGGAGGCGAGTTCGGGAATCACGCCGCCGAAGCGCTCGTGCAGCGTGACCTGACTGTAGAGGGTTTCAGCCAGCAGGCCGCGCTCGCTGTCGTAGAGGGCAATGCCCGTCTCGTCGCAGGATGTCTCGATACCCAGAACACGCATCGTGTTGAAACCTTTGGGAAACTGCCTCGGTGCCCGGGCAGTGGACTGCAGGCGCGGCGGGCGGCCATCATAAGCCAGTCGGCCGCCGATTGACCAGCCACAAGCCGGGAAACGGACCCTCGGCCAAGCAGAAAGCGGCCGCGCTGTCGATGTTTTCTTCGTTTTTGGCTTTGCATTTGGCAATTTGCCGCATTACCATGTGCCCCCTTTGAATCAACCTTACATCGAAATCTGGAAGGTGTGCATTTTATGCCGATGGTAAAACTGAAAGAAAACGAGCCGTTTGACGTCGCTCTGAGAAGATTCAAGCGCTCCTGCGAGAAGGCAGGCGTGCTGGCGGAAGTCCGTCGCAAGGAGTTCTACGAGAAGCCCACAGCAGCCCGCAAGCGCAAGGCCGCTGCCGCCGTGAAGCGTCACCTCAAGAAGCTGCAGCGCGAAAACAAGAAGACCAAGCGTTTCTACTGATTCGCAGCCACCATGGCCGACAGCGCGCTCAAGCAGAGAATCACCGAGGCAATGAAAGATGCCATGCGGGCCAAAGACAAGGCCCGCCTCGGCACCATTCGTCTTGCGCTGGCCGAAATCAAGAAGATCGAAGTCGACGAACGCATCGAGCCCGATGACGTTCGTGTCACTGCCGTGCTCGACAAGATGATCAAGCAGCGTCGCGAATCCGTGAAGCAGTATGAGGCGGGTGCCCGTCAGGACCTGGCCGAGATCGAGAACGCCGAGATCGCCGTCCTGCAGGAATTCATGCCCCAGGCCCTGTCCCCCGAGGAACTCGGTGCCATCATCGCCCAGGCCATGCGTGACAGCGCTGCCGCCAGTGTGCAGGACATGGGCAAGGTCATGGCGCTGGTGCGCCCGCTCGTGGTCGGCCGTGCCGACATGGCCGCCGTCAGCCAGATGATCAAGCAGCAGCTTTCCGAACGCTGAAACTGCTGGCACACTGCCCCATCCCCAAGCCTGTTGCCCCTCTGGACGCCTGACGATGGCCGGTCTGATTCCGCAAGCATTCATTGATGATCTGCTCGCCCGCGTCGACATCGTCGACGTGATCGACAAGCGCATCAAGCTGCGCAAGACCGGCAAGAACTACTCCGCGCTCTGCCCTTTCCACACCGAGAAGTCCCCCTCGTTCAGCGTCGAGCCCGACAAGCAGTTCTATTACTGCTTCGGCTGCGGTGCCGGTGGCAATGCCCTGGGCTTCGTCATGGAATACGAGCGCATGGACTTCCCCCAGGCGGTGGAAACCCTGGCAGGCGACTACGGTCTGGAAGTGCCGCGCGAGGAAGGCCGCCGCAAGGAACGGGGGCAGAGCGAGAACAAGCCGCTTTACGACGTGCTGCACGAAGCCAATGTCTGGTACCAGCAGCAGCTGCGCACGCACCCGCAGCGCGAACGGGCCGTGGCCTACTTGAAGGGGCGCGGCCTGAGCGGCGCCATCGCCAAGACCTTCGGCATCGGCTTCGCTCCCCCTGGCTGGGACAATCTGCTGCGCACCCTGGGCAGCTCGCCCGCCGCCATCGAGCACCTGCTGAGCGCCGGCCTGCTGATCAAGCGCGAGCCTGATGCCGAGAAGCAGGGCCAGTACGACCGCTTCCGCGACCGCATCATGTTCCCCATCCGCGACACCCGCGGCCGCGTCATCGGCTTCGGCGGGCGCGTGCTCACCGACGAGAAGCCCAAATACCTGAATTCGCCGGAAACCCCGGTGTACCACAAGGCCAATGAACTCTACGGCCTGTACGAAGCGCGCCGAACCAATCCGCGGCTCACGCGTTTTGTCATTGTGGAAGGCTACATGGACGTGGTGGCGCTGGCGCAGCATGGCATCGACTACGCCGTGGCGACGCTCGGCACGGCCACCAATGTCACGCATCTGAACCGCTTGTTCCGGCTGGTGTCGGAAGTGATCTACTGCTTCGACGGGGACGCCGCCGGCCGCACCGCCGCCTGGCGCGGCATGCAGGCCACCCTGCCCGTGCTGGAGGACGGCCGTCAGGTGCGTTTCCTGTTCCTGCCCGAAGGGGAAGACCCGGACACCCTGGTGCGCAAGATCGGCAAGGAGCGCTTCAGCCGCCTGATCGACGGCGCCACGCCGCTGGCGGATTTCTTCTTCGACCACCTGGCCGAGGGGCTCGATCTGGCCAGCATCGAAGGCCGCGCGCGCCTGAGTTCGCTGGCCGCGCCGCTGCTGCGGCAAATGCCGACGGGCCTGTACCGGCAGCTGATGATCGAGCGCCTGGCCGGCATCGCCGGGGTGGAGAGTCGCGCCATCGAGGCCCTGGTGCTCAAATCCACGCCGCCTGCTCCGGCGCCGGCTGCCGAGACGCCGCCCGAGGATTATCCAGTGCCGCCCGATTACGACGACGCGCCGCGCCGCGCGCCGCTGGAGCCGGGCAGATCGGGTCGCGGGAACAGCGGTCCGGTGCCGGCGAAAGAGAAGCCACTGCCGCGCAGTCCGGGCCTCAAGGCGATCGAGCTGCTGCTCTACCAGCCGGCCGTGGCGGTCGGTCTGCAGCGAGATCTGGAACCATTGCGCGAAAACGGGGACGAATACACAGACTTGCTGCTCGAGCTGCTTGAATTGCTGGCCCAGAACCCCACCATCAACACCTACACGATGCTGGGGCACTGCTACGGCACGCCCCAGGGCAATCAGCTCACGCAGCTGCTCAAGAACGAGAAGATCACGCCGCTGGAAGGCGTGGCCAGCGAGTTCACGTATCTGCTCGACACCCTGCTGGGCGAAGCCCGCAAAAAACAGTTCAAGAAGCAGTTGCTGGAACAGTTGAAACCGCGTGTGCGCGCGACGGGCGCCGCGGATTCGCAATGAACCGGTCGTTGGCACGGTCGCCTCGATGAGGCATAATGCCCGGCCTTTTTACAGTCCACGCTCATCTGGTCCCCTGCGACCACCCACGGGAAGCCATGTCTGAATCTCGCGTCAACCAGCTGCCACAAACAGGCCTCAAGGCTCTGATCGCCAAAGGAAAAGAGCAGGGCTATCTGACCTACACCGAAGTCAACGACCACCTGCCAGAGTCCATCTCCGATCCGGATCAGGTGGAAGACATCATCCAGATGATCAACGACATGGGCATGAAGGTCTACGAGACCGCGCCCGATGCCGACACCCTGCTGATGAATGAAGGCGATGGCAACACCGACGAAGTGGCCGCCGCCGAAGCCGCCGCCGCCCTGGCCGCCGTCGAGAACGAAGCCGGCCGCACCACCGACCCGGTCCGCATGTACATGCGCGAGATGGGCACCGTGGAACTGCTGACCCGCGAAGGCGAGATCGTGATCGCCAAGCGCATCGAGGAAGGCCTGCGCGAACTGATGAAGGCCATGGCCTGCTTCCCGGGCACCGTGTCCCACATCCTCAAGGAATACGACCTGGTGGACGCCGAAGAGCGCCGCCTGAGCGACATCATCTCCGGCTATCTGTCCGTGGACGACGCGACCGAAGTGCTGGCCGTGGCTCTGGCCGAGCCGGAAAGCGAAGAGCTGCCCCTCGTCGAGGACGAGGTGAAAGTTGACGACGACGACGAACTTGCCGCCGCCGATGACGACGAGGCCGCAGCCGGCCCCGATCCGGAAGAGGCCCGCCAGCGATTCGGCGAATTGCGCGAACAGTTCAACGCCACCGAGGCCGCCATCAAGAAGCACGGCCGTCTGCACAAGAAGACCCTGGCCGAGCTGGACAAGCTGGGCGAGTCCTTCAAGACCTTCAAGCTCACCCCCAAGCAGTTCGAGCCCCTGCTGACCCACATCCGCACCGTGCTGCAGCGCGTGCGCCGCAACGAGCGCGCCATCATGACCGTCTGCGTGCGCAATGCCGGCATGCCGCGCAAGGCCTTCATCCAGCTCTTCCCGGGCAATGAAGTGAACGAGAAGTGGGTCGATCAGCTGGTGGCCATGAACGAGCCCTGGTCAGCCTCGGTGGGCAATTTCAAGACGGAAATCCTGCGCGCCCAGAAGAAACTGGTGACGCTGGAGAAGGAAAACGGCCTGTCCGTGGCCGAGATCAAGGAGATCAACCGCAACATGTCCATCGGCGAGGCCAAGTCACGGCGCGCCAAGAAGGAAATGGTCGAGGCCAACCTGCGTCTGGTGATCTCCATTGCCAAGAAGTACACCAACCGCGGCCTGCAGTTCCTCGACCTGATCCAGGAAGGCAACATCGGCCTGATGAAGGCGGTGGACAAGTTCGAATACCGTCGTGGCTACAAGTTCTCCACCTACGCCACGTGGTGGATCCGTCAGGCCATCACGCGCTCCATCGCTGACCAGGCACGCACGATCCGCATCCCGGTGCACATGATCGAGACGATCAACAAGCTCAACCGCATCTCGCGCCAGATGGTGCACGAGAAGGGCCGCGAGCCGACGCCGGAAGAGCTGGGCGAGCGCATGGACATGACGGAAGACAAGGTGCGCCGCGTGCTCAAGATCGCCAAGGAGCCGATTTCCATGGAGACGCCGATCGGCGACGACGAGGATTCGCATCTGGGGGATTTCATCGAGGACACCACGGTGGATTCACCGGTGGATTCCTCCATCGACGAGGGCCTGCGCGAAGCCACCAAGGAAGTGCTGGCCAGCCTGACGGCCCGCGAGGCCAAGGTGCTGAGAATGCGCTTCGGCATCGACATGAACACGGATCACACGCTGGAGGAAGTCGGCAAGCAGTTCGACGTCACCCGCGAGCGCATCCGTCAGATCGAAGCCAAGGCCCTGCGCAAGCTGCGTCACCCGACGCGCTCGGACCACCTGCGCAGCTTTCTGGATGATTGAGCTGGTCGCGAAGTTGCGATTGCCTTGATCCCGGTGGCGGGGGCGGTGGGGCCGTTCTGCGGCTGACCGCCGGCCCTCCGGGCTTCCCTCTCTTCGCAAAGAGCCTCGGTCTCTTTGCTCGCTCGGCGGCGGTCTCTTATGCCGCCGAACGGCCCCACCGCCCCCGCCCCCTCTTTCCCTGCCACACGATTGGCTTTCACCTTCGCGAACCGGGTGGGGAGGCCAAGATGGCACTCCGAGCCAAGCACTGCGCTGGATTCTGACTCTCTCACTTCCAGCACGAAGATGTCTGCGGACCTTCGCTGGCACAGAACGATGCGAAGGTCTCGGCCCGGCGCCCTGCCCTTCGGCGGCATAAAAGACCCGCACCGAGTGAACAAAAAGACCTTGGGCTTTTTGTGAAGCGAGGGCACCGGGGAGCGGTGCGGGTCAGCCGCAGAAGGGCAGGGCGCCGGGCCGGGACCTTCTGCGTACTGAAGGAAATTGTCCGCAGACACCTCGACCCTCAACCATCACAACTGCGGCGCGCTCAGCCCCTCGATGCCCACCAGGCCCAGCGTCAACAGGAAGGCCAGTTGCGGCCCCTTGTGGGAATCCGTCGGGTCGTACCACTCCTCCGGCGCATGTTCGCCCCCACTGCTGCCACCCCCGCCAATGGTGATCGCCGGCACCCCCAGTGACATCGGAATGTTCGAATCCGTGCTCGAGGTGCGCAGCGCCTCCAGCGGCGAGCCCACCGCATCGAAGGCCAGTGCCGCCACCTGCACCAGCGGATGTTCCGCCGCCGTGCTGCCCGTGGGCCGGTCGCCGATCAGCCGGAAATTCACCGTGATCTCGCCATTGTTGTTCCAGCGCGCGTTCTCCTCTGCCACCGCCTGCGCCGTCACCTCCCGCACCCGCGCCTCCAGCCGCGCCAGTTCCGCCGCGTCATTGGAACGCATGTCCAGCTCGAACATGGCATCCGCCGCAATGGAGTTCACCGACGTGCCGCCCGTCACCGTGCCCACCGTGAAGGTGGTGCGCGGCGTCTGCGGCACCTGCAGATCGCCGATCTTGGTGATGGCCCGGCCCATGGCGTGAATCGCGCTGACCAGACCGAAGGCGCTGAAGGAATGCCCGCCCGGGCCCGTGAATTCCACGGCGAAGCGGCGGCTGCCGGTGCCGCCGGTGGTCATGCGCGTAAGCCCCGAGCCGTCGATGGAGACGAAACCGTCGATGTCCGGGTAGTCGCGGAAGATGGCCTTGATGCCGCGCAGGTCGCCCGGGCCTTCCTCGCCCACATTGCCCACGAAGAGGATGTCGCCCACCGTGCGGATGCCGCTGCCGGTGATGGCCTCGATCAGCGTCAGCAGCGCGGTGAGGCCACGGCCGTCGTCGCTGATGCCCGGGGCGTAGTAACGGCCGTCGGCGCGGATCTCGACGCTGACATCGGTTTCCAGCGGGAACACCGTGTCCAGATGCGCGGCGATCACGAACAGCGGGCCATCGCCCGTCCCGCGCAGCAGGCCCACGGCATTGCCCTCGGCGTCGATGAAGGCATCGGGCAGGCCGCGCTGACGCATCTGCTCCACGTAGTACTCGGCACGCCGCTGCTCGCCAAAGGGCGGCGCGGGGATCTCGGTGATGCGCACCTGCTCGGCCAGGGTCTCGGGCTCGGCGGCCGCGATCTGCGCCAGGGTGGTCTGCACGCGCGGGTCGGCGGCCACCAGGGCGAACTGCGCGGCCACCTCGTCCGTGACGCTGACGGGGCTGGCGGACTGGGCCTGCACGCTGCTCATGCCGAGAGTGAGGAGCAGGGCTGCAAGGGAAAGGCTCAGAGAGCGTCGAGGGTTCGCCTGCAAGCAGGCTCCAACAAAGCGTCTGTGGGAGCCTTCTTGCAGGCGAATGAACTTGCGGATGACGGCAAACATGGGCGCTCCCTGATGAACACGATGACGTGCCCGGATTGTACCCGACGCCGCCCCGCCGGGAAGCCACGGGCAGCAAACAGCAGCGCCCGGGTTCAGCCCGCCGCGCCTTCCTGCTACCCTTGCCGCTCCCGACACCGCCCCGGAACCCCGAGCCCCATGTCCGCGATCACCCCCGCCCCTCACGCCCTGCGCAGCGACATCGAAGGCCTGCGCGCCCTGGCCGTGCTGCTGGTGATCCTCTATCACTACCAGGTGCCCGGCATCACCGGCGGCTTCGCGGGCGTGGACGTGTTCTTCGTCATTTCCGGCTTCGTCATCACTCAGCTGCTGGCCCACGCCATGACGGCGGGCAGCTTCAGCTTCAGCGAGTTCTATGCTCGCCGCCTGCGCCGCCTGGTGCCGGCCTATCTGGTGGTGTGCACGGGCAGCCTGCTGCTGATCTCGCCGTTCTACCTGGACGACGACTACTACCTGTTCGCCAAGAGCGCCCTGGCGTCGCTGCTGGGGGTGAGCAATGTCTATTACCACGGCGAGCTGAGTCAGTACTTCGCGCCCGAAGCCCAGACGCTGACGCTGCTGCACACCTGGTCGCTGGCCGTGGAGGAGCAGTTCTACCTGCTGTGGCCCGCGCTGCTGCTGGGCCTGTGGAAGCTGTGCGCCGGGCGGCCCGCGCTCTGGGCCTTCGCGCTGCTGTGGGCGGCCTGCTTCGCGCTGTCGGTGATGATGGCCGAGAACGCCCGCGCGGCGGCGTATTACCTGTTGCCGGCGCGGGCCTTCGAACTGCTGCTGGGCGCCGGTGTGGCGCTCTACGGCGCGCAGGCGGCCGCCCTGAGCCGCCTGCAGGCGCAAGTGCTTGCCTTGGCCGGACTGCTGCTCATCGTGGCCACCGCCCTGCTGCTGGACGCCGACGCCCACTTCCCCGGCTACAACGCGCTGTGGCCCACCGCCGGCAGCGCCATGATCCTGCTGGCCGGCATGCATCACGGCGACACCGCCGTGGCGCGCCTGCTCAGCCTGCGCCCGCTGGTGCTGCTGGGCGGCCTGTCCTACTCGCTGTATCTGTGGCACTGGCCGCCCGTGGCCCTGCTGCATTACCAGCTCATCGAGCTCACCTGGCCCCTGCGGCTGGGAATGTTCGCTGCCGCGCTCGGGCTGTCCTGGCTCACCTTCCACTTCGTCGAGCAGCGCTGGCGCTACCGGCCCTGGACACTGAAGCAGTGCGCCGTGCGGCTGTTGCTGGTACCCGCGCTGGCCCTGTGGGTGGTGCAGTCCACCATCCGCCTGGCCGACGACCTGAGCTTCCGCATCGCGCCCGAGCGCCGCGAGCTGTACCGCATCATCGCCCAGCACAACGCCGCCGACCTCTACGTGGAATGCTTCAAGGGCGAGGAATACGCCTTCGACCAGAGCGAGGCCTGCCTGTTCGGCGCGCCCACCCCCGCCAGCGGACCGAGCAGTGTGCTGATCGGGGATTCCCACGCCATCCACCTGATCGGCTTCATGGAGGAATTCCTGGCGGAGGCCGGCGAATCCCTGCTGCTGGTGACGCGCGCCTCCAACCCCTTCGTGCGCGCCGACCAGACGCCGGCGGCCTTCGACGGCAATCAGGAAAAGATCGACCGCAACACCGCCTTGGAGGCCTATCTGCAGCAGCGCCCCATGACGGTGTACATGGGCGCGTGGTGGAACGCCTATCTCGAGAACCCCGCCTTCGAGGGCTATTTCCTCGACGCCATCGCCTGGCTGCAGCAGCACAATCATCGCGTGGTGATGCTCGAGGACGTGCCCGAGCTGCCCTCGGCCACCTATGCCCACTGCCTGCTCAAGGCCATGGACGACTGCAGCATCGACGCCGCCATGGTGCGCGAGCGCGGCGCGGCGTTCGAACGCTTCAAGGCCGCCGCCCAAGCGCGCTTCCCGCAGCTGCAGTGGATCAATCCGGCCGCCGTGCTGTGCGATGCGCAGCGCTGCCAGACCACGCTCGACGGCACCCCGCTGTACCGCGACGAGAGCCATCTCAACAATGTCGGTGCCGCGCTGATCGGCCAGCGTTACCGCGCGCAGTTCGGCAACCCGCTGCTGCCCCGCTCTCCCGCGCCCTGAGGGCGGCCGACGCGGTGACAATTTGTCGCTGCTTGAACAAATGATTCGTGCTAACGTGCGGCCCGATCATTCAGAGGGGCAACCGAGCCCCCGGCCATACAAAAAAAGCAACCCCGGCGGAGAGAACACAATGCCTGTTATCCGATTCCTGTCCGGCCTGTTCGTGTGCCTGCTCGCTTTAGCCCTGCCAGCAGCCACCTACGCAGCCGACGCAGCACGTACCCTGTCCATCCCCCTTCTGAACCAGGAACCCGAACTGAGCGATTTCGCCGGCATGAGCCCGAGCACCGCACTGGCCCGGCAGATGGCGAAGATGGAGAATTTCGTTCAGCGCGAGCCCACCGACGGGGCTCCCGCGTCCCAGCGCACCGAGGTGTACCTGGGCTATGACCAGCGTGCGCTCTACGCCGTGTTCCTGGCGTTCGATACCGATCCTTCCCAGATCCGCGCCAACCTCGCCTCGCGCGAGAACATCAGCGGCGACGACACCGTCGAGCTGACCATCGACACCTTCAATGACCAGCGCACCGCCTACACCTTCCGCGTCACCCCGCTGGGGGTGCAGTGGGATGCCCGCTGGACGGAGGGTTTCTCGAACCGCGCCGGTTTCGACACCACCTGGGAAGCCGTGTGGGACAGCGATGGCGAAGTGAACGAGCAAGGCTACATGGTGCGCATCCGCGTGCCGCTGCGCGGCCTGCGCTTCCCGGCCGTGCAGGATCAGGTGTGGCGCGTGCAGGCGAGCCGCCAGATTCCGCGTCTGAGCGAGGAAAGCTTCTGGCCGCCCTACTCCAACAGCATCGACGGCCGTCTGAACCAGACCGCCCTGCTCACCGGCATCCGCAACGTGGCGCCCGGCAGCAACACCCAGATCATTCCCTTCGTGTTCGCCCGTGACGTGGAAGCGCTGGACATGCGCGCCCCCGGCGGCCCCAGGCTGGCCAGCGACACCGAATACGACCTGGGCGTGGACGCCAAGTTCGTGTTCCGCGACTCCTGGGTGCTCGACTTGACCCTGAACCCGGACTTCTCCCAGGTGGAATCCGACGAGCCCCAGGTGACAGTGAACGAGCGTTTTGAAGTGCAGTACCCGGAGCGCCGCCCCTTCTTCGTGGAGAACGCGGACTTCTTCGCCACTGACTCGATCCTGCTGTTCACCCGCCGCATCGTCGACCCGGAAATGGGCCTGCGCTTCACCGGCCGCTCCGGCCCCTGGGGCTTCGGCACCATGCTGATGAACGACGAGGCCCCGGGCCTGAACCGCGCTGCCACCGACCCGCTGCGCGGCGAGAAGGCCACCATCGGCGTGTTCCGCGCCTACCGTGACCTGCAGGGCCAGGACCGCGTGGGCATGATGTTCACCGACCGCGAACTGGTGGACGGCTACAACCGCGTGCTGAGCACCGACGGCAAGTTCCGCTTCAACGAGAACTGGGTGACCAATCTGGAGTTCATCGCCACCGACACCGAGCCCACCTTCGGCGGCGCGGAACTCACCGGCATCCAGCGCAATATCCGCGTGGACCGCGTGGGCCGTGGCTACAACACCCACTTCCATTTCGTGGACACCGACGCCGACTTCCGCACCCAGCTGGGCTTCCAGAACCGTTTCTTCAAGTCCGACATCTCCGGCATCCACTGGCGCAACGACTACCAGTTCTATCCGGAGAATTCGTCACTGAACAACTGGGCCCCGGGCGCGATGTTCGTCTACCAGGATGACAAGGACGGCACCAAGGTCTATTCCGAAGTCTCGCCCAGCATCAACTGGGTCTATGCCACCAGCCGCATCACGCTGGGCGCGCAGGACGTGACCGAAGTGCTGCGCCCGATCGACTTCGCCGGGCTGACCCGCCCCGTGGCCTACCGCTACGACAGCGTGAACGCACGTTACCGCAACACCGCGCTCTCCACGCTGACCTTCGACGTGAGCTACCGCAACGGCAGCGCGCTGAACCTGGTGCCGCGTCGTGGCACGCTGCCCTCGGTGGCCGACACCCAGCGCTTCGACCTGAGTGTGCTGTGGCGCCCCATCGAGCGTCTGCGCGTGGACAACTCCTACGTCACCACCGAGCTGGATGGCCGTGGCGGCAAGGTGTTCACCAATGAGATCTTCCGCAGCAGCTGGAACTATCAGTTCACTCGCGAGATGTCCCTGCGTTTCATCACGCAGTACGAAAAGACGGACGCCGGCCCCAACACGCGTCTGGTGGACGACAAGAACCTGAACTTCGACATCCTGCTGCGCTACGTGATCAACCCGTGGTCCGCGCTCTACGTGGGCTACAACAGCAACCAGAGCAACTTCGACATCATCGAGGTGGAAGACGAGCGTGAAGTGGTGGTCACCAACGACCTGAAGAAGGATGGCGACCAGATCTTCGTGAAGTTCTCGTACATGTTCCAGCCCTGACAGGCCCCTGTAGGAGCTTGCCTGTAGGAGCTTGCTTGCAAGCGAGCCCCTCCCAGTAGGAGCTTGCTTGCAAGCGAACTGTTCGCTTCGCCTGCAAGCAGGCTCCTGCACTCCTCAGACCCGACCCGCCCGCCCGCTCAGCCGACCATAGACCAGCAGTGCGGCGACTTGCAGCGGCAGCAGCAGCGCCAGGGTCCACACCGACGCGGTGAAGCCCGCCAGCACATACCCTCCCAGGCACAGCACGCCATTGGCCAGCGCATAGGGCAATTGCGTCTGGAAGTGCTCGAAGGCATCGCAACCCGCGCCGGTGGAGGCCAGAATCGTGGTTTCCGAAATCGGCGAACAGTGGTCGCCGAACAGCCCGCCCGAGAGCACGGCACCGATGCAGACATACAGCGGCGCCTCGACGGCGACGGCCGCCGGCAGCGCCAGCGGCAGCATGATCGCGAAGGTGCCCCAGGACGAGCCCGTGGCGAAGGAGATGCCGCAGGACACCAGGAAGATCATCACCGGCAGCGCCCAGGCCGCCGCATTCTCGGCCGCGAGTCGGGCCACGTAGACATCCCCGCCCAGCGTCGCCGTCATGTCGCCCATGGCCCAGGCCAGCAGCAGCATCACCGCCACCTGCAGCATGCGGCTCATGCCGTCGAGATACACCTGCACACTCTTCATGAAGCGCTGCGCGCCCGTGAAGGCCATCAACAGCATCAACAGCACCGCGGCACTCAGATACGCGGTGGACAGGCCGGCACGAAAATCAGCGCCACTCACGCGACCGAAGGGAAAACCCAGCGGCACCAGCGTCCACAGCAGCACGACGAACAGCCCCAGCAGCGGCAGCCAGATGAACGAGGCCCGCGCCTTGTCCTGATGCGCCGGAGCTGGCGTTGCGCCCAGCGAGGCGGCTGCTTCCTCCGCCGTCAGACCGCTCTCGGCCGCCCGGCGTTCGGAGCGCGCCATCGGGCCGAACTCCACGCCGGTCAGGGCCATCAGGGGAATCGACAGCACCGCGAGCCAGGCATAGAACTGGAACGGCAGCGCGGCGATCAGCGCCTGGAAGTCCGTCTGCTCCAGCCCCAGTGCCGTGAACTGCTGTTCCAGCAGACTCATGATGTAGACGCCCCAGCCAATGAAGGGCACCAGGATCGCCACGGGTGATGCGGTGGAATCGATGATCCAGGCCAGCTTGGCGCGCGACACGCGCAGGTGGTCGGCCATGGGCCGGAAGGTGGGGCCGACGATCAGCGGCGTGCCCAGGTCCGAGAAGAAGATGACGATGCCGCCCAGCCAGGCCGAGACCTGCAGCCGCGCCTTGTTGGTGATGTAGCGCGTGACCTTCGCCGCGAAGGCCCCGCCGCCCCCCGAGCGTTCCATCAGCGCCACGAAGCCGCCGATGAACCCCAGCAGCACCAGCACCCCGGCGTTGTAACTGTCGGTGACCTGAGGCACGAGGTAGTCGCGCACCATCAGGCTCACCCCGCCCAGCAGCGCGGGCCCCTCCACCATCAGCACGCCGGCGAAGAGCCCGAGGAAGAGCCCGAAGATCACATTGCGCAGGCTGATGGAAATGACGAGGGCGAGCAGGACGGGCACGAGACTCAGAACGGTGGGTTCGGCAGCAGGCATGAGGGATCCACAACGAAAGATGAACGCAGGGGAGGCGGCGTCCTGCCTGCCTCGGTGTGGCGGCATGATACTCCGAGGCCCCCGGAGCCCGCGACAGTTTGTCGCGCGACAATCCGCCGCGCGACACTGTGTCACAGCGACTCGCGTCAGCGCGACTCCTATATTCCCGTCACTTTCCACTGACCGGCAGTGCCATGTCCGCATCTGCCACGAGACTGAGACAGGAGCAGCCGCAATGAAGAACGCTCGATTCACCATGCCGCCACAGCGCACGACCCTCACCCGCCACATCCGCCACGCCCTCGCGCTGAGCAGCCTGCTCGCCCCGGGCCTGGTGCTCGCTCAGGCCGATCAGGAGCCCGAGGAGATCGTGGTGACCGCAGGGTCCTACGCGCAGACGCTGCGCACAGCGCCGGCATCCATCTCCGTGATCAACGAGGTGGATCTGCGTGAGCGCAATGTCACCGACATCCTGCAGGCCGTGCGCGAAACCCAGGGCATCACCATGGACCCGACCGGCGGCAGTTCCAATCGCTCTTCCGTGAGCGTGCGGGGCATGGGTCGCGACTACTCCCTGATGCTGGTCAACGGCCGTCGCCTGAGTGCCTCCGATGAAGTCATCCAGCACTCGGACTTCCGCTTCGACTGGCTGCCCATGGAACTGATCGAGCGCGTCGAGATCGTGCGGGGCCCGATGTCTTCCCTTTACGGCTCGGAAGCCTTCGGCGGCGTCATCAATGTCATCACCAAGCCTGCCGAAGAGCGCTGGTTCGGCAATTTCCGGGCACAACAGGGCGGGCAGACCGAGGGCAGCGGCGGCGACGAGTTCAATGCCTCCGTGGCCGCCGCCGGGCCACTGACCGACAATCTGAGTGTGACACTGGGCGCTTCGCACTTCAGCCGCACCGACATGCCGTATCCCGACGATGTGCGCACACCCGCGCTCAGCCTGCGTGAAGGCAAGCGCGGCAGCAATCTGGTGCTGGGCAGCACGCTGCGCCTGAACGAGCAGCAGTCGCTGACACTGGATGTCTCGCGCGCCGAGGAAGTGCGCGGTTCCTACCGGCTGGAGTCCGTGACGGGACAGGAGCTGATCTACAAGAACCACGGCGACATCACCCGCGACCATCTCGCACTGGGCTGGAAAGGCGACTTCCAGCGCTTCAGTGCGCGACTTGGCGCCTATGAGTCCGAGGTCACCAACAGCACACGCTACAGCGATGTCCGGGTGCCGCCGTCCAAGTCCCCCACGCAGGGGCAGCGCAGTGAAGTGATCGACGGCGGCATCGTGATGCCGCTGGGCGACTCCCATACCCTGTCCACCGGCTTCGAATCCATGAAGCAAGTGCATGTGCACCAGAGCTTTGCCGGTGGCGAGGCTGCAGCAGACACGTTCTCGGCCTATGTGCAGGACGAGATCGTGCTCGCCGACCCGCTGCGGCTGACCCTGGGGCTGCGCAGCGACGAGCACGACACCTTCGGCTCCGAGCTGAGCCCGCGCGCCTACCTGGTGTATCTGCCCACCGATGCGCTGACAGTGAAGCTGGGCTACGGCCACGGCTTCAAGGCCCCGCACCTGAAGTACACCACACCGGGCTACGAGAGCGGCCGCCCGGGCTATGACCTGATCGCCAATCCTGATCTGGCCCCCGAGGTGGTGGACGGCTACGAGCTGGGCGTGGATTACCGCCTGGGCGCCATGCAGATCAATCTGGTGGCCTTCGACAACGAACTCGAAGACCTGCTGGTGAGCGAGGATATCACCCTGCCTGTGCGGGTTCGCGGCCAAGTGGTCAAGAACGGCAGCTCGCGCCGCGTGAACGTGGACGAAGCCCGCATCAAGGGCACGGAGCTGGCCTTCAGCATGCCGCTGGGCAGCCAGTTCGACATCAGCGTGAATCACACCTGGCTGGACGGCGAGAACAAGTCCACGGGCCAGGCCCTGACCGAGCGCCCCGAACACGCCGCCAATGCCCGCCTGGGCTGGGACGGCGGTCGCGGCTGGTCGGCCCAGTTGCGAGCCAACTACGTGGGCGAGCAGTTCCAGCTGGTGGGACGTGGCGCAGCGGCCGTGCTGCAGACACTGCCCGACTACACCTACTGGAACGTCTCGGTGGCACGGGAGCTGAACAGCACCATGACGCTGCGGGCCGGCGTGGACAACGTGACCGATCTGAACCTGCTCGAGGAATCCCCCTTGTTCACCTATGCCGACCGCGGACGCTATGCCTGGCTGAGCGTCGAAGCGCGTTTCAACTGAGCGGGAGGAACACACCATGAACCGCATGAGCAGACTGTCGCGCTGGCCCGCGCGAGCCGGCAGGGCGCTGAGCCTGGTGGCTGCACTGGCCTGCAGCAGTGCCGCGCTGGCCGAGAATCTCACGATCGTGTCCACCGACTTCGTGCTGCAACGCAAGTTCGAGATGCTGCAGCGCGCCGCCGAGGGCACGGGACTGACCATCGACTGGGTGAAAGTCGATGTGCACGAGCCCGCACGCATCGGCGCCGCGCTGGAGGCGGCCGACATGGTCATCATCGACGCGCCGCGCAGTGACGATCAGGCCCTGGTGCAGGCCGCCGTGGGCGACTTCCTCAATCGCGTGGACATTCCGATCCTGAGCGTCAATGTGATGAGTCCGCCGGTGCGCATGCGCGGCGTGCGCCTGGAGGCCGAGCATGCCCAGCGCCTGTTCGCCTACTACTCGGGCGGCACGAGCGTCAATTTCACCCGCCTTGCGCAGTATGCCCAGGCCCTGTTGACCGGGGCCTCGGTCGCCGCCATCGAGCCTGCGCTCGAGCTGCCGGAACGCGCGATCTACCACCCGGACTACGAGCGCCTGGTGTTCTCGACCCTCGACGATTATCTGCGCTGGTGGCAGGACACCTATGGCCTGAGCGCCGACGGCCGGCCGGTGATCGGCATGGAGATGTCGTCCAGTTACATCTCCGACGGTCAGACAGGGATGATGGACCGTTTCGCCACCGAAGTGCGCGAGGCCGGCGCCGTGCCGGTGATTCTGTACCGATCGAGCCGCGTGGCCAGCACCCGCGCGGAACTCAGTGGTGCACAAGGTGGCGCCACACCGGCGGCCGCTGGCGGCAGCGGTCGACCTGCCACGGCCGGCGGCAGCGGACGCCCTGCAGGCTCCGGACGCCCCGCCGAGAGCTTCAGCCCGGCCTCCAGTACCGCCGCGCACAGTGACCCGAACAGCACCGATGTGTCGCAGGACTTCATGAACCCACTGGACGTCGCCACGCTCGACCTGACGGACGACACCCTGGTGATGCGCAATGGCGAGGTGTTCCTGGACGTCATCGTCATCAACAACTTCCTGGGCAGCGACCCGGAAGGCCGCAAGGCCTGGCTGAAGGCGCTGAACATTCCCGCCATCAATGCCGTGCAGTACCGCGACGGCACCTATCAGGAATACCTGCAGGACACCGCCGGCATCAGCAATTTCGGCATCCCCACCAACCTGATCATCGCCGAGTACATCGGCCTGATCGACCCGGTGGTCATCACCAGCAACGAGGACGGCGAATACGTGCCCGTGGAAGAGCACATCGACATGCTGCTGCAGAAGGCGCTGAACCTGGCTTCCCTGCGCCACAAGCCCAATGCGGACAAGACCCTGGCCCTGTTCTTCTGGAATCACCCGCCGGGCGAACACAACATGGGCGCGTCGAACCTGAACGTGCCGGTGTCCGTCGCCAGCCTCGCCGCCGCGCTGCGCGAGGAAGGCTACAACGTCGACCCGGTCGGCGAGCAGCAGCTCATCGACTCCATCGCCGACATGCTGCGACCGTATTACCGCAGTGAGGGCATCGTCGACATCCAGCAGACCAGCGCCTGGGACTTCCTGCCCCTGAGCCGCTACGAAGCCTGGCTGGCCACGCTGCCCGAGAGCGTGCGCGACAACATCGTCGGCCGCTGGGGCGCGCCCGAGGACAGCCACTGGGTCGTCGAGCGCGAAGGCGAGAAAGGCTTCGTCATTCCGCGCACCCAGTACGGCAATCTGTACGTGCTGCCGCAGCCCTCCCGCGGCGATGCGCCGGCAGAGGAGAACGACGTGCTCTATCACGACACCCTGCTGCCGGTGCACCACGGCTATCTCGCCACCTACCTGTGGGTGCGCGAGCAGATCGGCGCCGACGCCATCATCCACTTCGGCACCCATGGCAGTCAGGAGTGGCTGCCGGGCAAGGAGCGCGGGCTGTGGGTGTATGACAATCCCAACCTGCTGGTGGGCAATGTGCCGGTGATCTACCCGTACATCGTCGACAACATGTCCGAGGCCGTGCACGTGAAGCGCCGCGGCCGTGGCGTGGTGGTGAGCCACCAGACGCCGCCGTTCTCGCCGGCCGGCTTGTCGGACGACTTCTCGGCCATCAATGACCTCATCACCGAGTATCAGCTGGTGGACGAAGGCCTGGTGAAAGAGAACGCCCGCGAGCTGATCGTGGCCAAGGCCGTCGAGATGAACATCCACCAGGATCTGGACTGGACGGAAGAACAACTCATGACGCGCTTCGACGAGTTCCTGCGCGACATCGAGAACTACCTCGAAGAGCTGGGCATGGCCATGCAGCCGCTGGGCATGCACGCCTTCGGCACCACGGCGCTCGACGAGCACCTGGCCAGCAACATCATGCAGATGCTGGGCGAACCGCTGGTGCAGGCCATGGGCTACGAGAGTGTGGCCCAGGCGTTCAAGATCGACTATCAGGGCCTGCGCGAGACCCGCCCCTACACCTTCGTGGCCGAGCACATCGTGGGCGACGTGCCCCTGAGTGCGCGGGACGGTGAGGATGCCGTGCTGGTGGCGCTGCGCGACCAGGGCAAGGGCTATCTGCGCGACCTGACCGCCCGGGGCGAGATCGACGCAGTGTTGGCCGGCCTGTCCGACCAGTGGGTCGACCCGTCCTATGGCGGCGACCCGATCCGCAACCCGGACGCCCTGCCCACCGGCCGCAACATGTACGGCTTCGACCCGGCCCGCGTGCCCACCCGCTCGGCCTGGGCCGGCGGCCAGGACGCGCTGCAGAGCCTGATCGACAGCCATCAGCAGACCCACGGCGTGTTCCCGCAGAAGCTCGCCTTCGCCATGCGCAGCACCGAGACCGTGCGCCATCTGGGCATGCTGGAAGCCCAGGTGTTCGACGCGCTGGGCGTGCGCCCGCAGTGGGACAGCGGCGGCCGCGTCACCGGCATGGAACTGATTCCGCTGGAAGAGCTCGGTCGCCCGCGCATCGACGTGGTGGTGTCCATCACCGGCCTCTACCGCGATCAGTACCCCATCGTGATGGAGCGCTTCAACGAGGCCGTGCTGCTGGCCGCCAATGCCGACGAGCCTCTGGCCATGAACTTCGTGCGCGCCAACAGCGAGCGCATTCTGGGCGAACTGACCCTGGCCGGCGTGGACGAAGCCAGCGCCCGCAATGCCGCACTGACCCGCGTGTTCGGCAACGAGTCGGGCGACTACGGCACCGGCCTGCCCGACGCCAGCCTGCTGTCCGACCAGTGGGATGCCGACGACGGCAAGCTGGCCGAGGTCTACCTGTCGCGCATGTCCTGGGCCTACGGGCCCGACCCGGAGCAGTGGAGCCGCAAGATCACCGCACCCGATGGCAGCCCGGTGAACGTCTATTCCACGCACTTGAAAGGCACCTCGGCCGCCGTGATGTCGCGCTCGTCCAACCTGCGCGGCCTGCTCGACAACGACCATTCCTTCGAGTACCTGGGCGGCATCTCGCTGGCCGTGCAGCATCTGGATGGGGCCCCGCCGCAGATGTACATCTCCAATATGCGCGACCCGGCACGGGCGAAACTGCAGCGCGCCGAACAGTTCCTGGCGCAGGAGCTGCGCGCGGTGTACCAGCACCCGAACTGGATCAAGGAGATGGAAGCCGAGGGCTATGCCGGCACGCTGCAGCTGCTGGAAACCATCAACAATTTCTGGGGCTGGCAGGTGATGGACGCCAGCATCGTGCGTGACGATCAGTGGGACGAGTTCCATGCCACGTATGTGATGGACCGCTACGACCTGGGCACGCGGGAATGGTTCGAGCAGACCAACCCCGAAGCCCTGGCCCAGATCACCGAACGCATGCTGGAAGCCGCGCGCAAGGGCTACTGGGAAGCCAGCGAACAGACCCTGCGCGAGCTGGTGGAGACCTACACCGAGATCGACCGGCAACACGATGTGTTCACCGCCAACGAGGCCTCCCAGGAGTATGTGAACACCCTGGCTGCCGGCTTCGGCCTGAACACGGCGGCACCGGTGCCGCCGGCCGAGGCCCTGCCGGAACCGGCCAGCGAAGCGATCTCAGAGCCCACGCAGGAGAGCGCCGCCAGCGGCGAGAGCGTCACCGTGCAAGGCCAGGTGATGCGCGAGGTGGCCATGCCCACGTCCGAGGATGTACGCGAGCTGTTCTGGCTGTGGCTGCTGCTCGGCCTGATTGCCGCCGGCATGATCCAGCGCGATCAGCAGGCGCGCCGCATTGATGCCCTTTACTGACAAGAACCCAAGGAGAATTGTGATGTTGATGATCGAGAATGCCCTGTCGCAGGTGACTGCCTATTTCATGCTGCCGGTGCTGTTCCTGCTGGCCGCGATGTTCTGCTATTCGCTGTTCGCGCTGGGCGGCTTTCTGTACGACCTGGCCACCCGGGTGCTGCTGCAGCGCAGCCCCAGCAGCATCGCCCGCATGATCGCGGAAGATGACGAGGTGGCCGTGGAGGCGCTGGAGCTGCAGGTGCTCAAGGACCTGGAACTGCTGCGCATCGTCAGCCGCGTGGCGCCGATGCTGGGCCTGGTGGCCACCATGATCCCCATGGGGCCGGCCTTGATCGCCGTGTCCCAGGGCGACTCGCTGGGCATGGCGCAGCAACTGGAAGTGGCCTTTGCGGCGGTGATCACGGCGCTGATGGCGGCGTCCATCACCTTCGTGATCCTGATGGTGCGCCGCCGCTGGCTGCTGGCCGAAGTCAGTGCCTACAACCAGGGCCTGGCGCGACGAAGCGGCGCCCTGCATGGCAACGACACGGTACGAGCGGAGGTGGCACTGTGAGGCCCGCGCCGCGCCATCTGGCCATCCTGAGCGAAGGGGATCAGGACGATCCCATCCTCAGCGTGGTGAACCTGATCGACGTGTTTCTGGTGATCATCGCCGTGCTGTTGCTGGTGATCGTGCAGAACCCGCTCAACCCGCTGCTGAGCGAGGACGACGTGGTGGTCATCAAGAACCCGGGCCAGGAGAACATGGAGATGATCGTCAAGGAGGGCGAGGAGCTCACCCAGTACCGCAGCAGTGGCGAGATCGGCGAAGGCCAGGGCGTGCGGGCCGGCGTCACCTACCGCATGGACGACGGCACCATGGTCTATGTGCCCGAGGACGCCGCGCCCTGAGGGAGCGCCGCGTGGTGTCGGTCGGGCAGATGCGGTAGGCTCCGCCCATCATGACCGACACCCTCTTTCTCACCTTTGTCTTCCTCTGCGCCGGCGTGCTCGCGGTGCCCATTGTCTCGCGCTTCAAGCTCGGCTCGGTGCTGGGCTATCTGATTGCCGGCATCGCCATCAGCCCCGTGCTGGCGCTGTTCAGCGTCGATGTCGTGGCGCTGCAGCACTTCGCGGAGTTCGGCGTGGTGATGATGCTGTTCCTGGTGGGCCTGGAACTGGAACCCTCGTTGCTGTGGCAGATGCGCGCGCGGCTCGTCGGCCTGGGCGGTCTGCAGGTGCTGCTGACCAGCGCGCTGGTCACCATGGTGGGCCTGTTCCTCGGCCTGCAATGGTCTGTGGCGCTGGCCGTGGGACTGATCCTGTCGCTGTCCTCGACGGCCATCGTGCTGCAGACGCTCGGCGAGAAGGGCCTGCTGAAATCCGACGGCGGCCAGGCCAGTTTCGCCGTGCTGCTGTTCCAGGACATCGCCGTGATTCCCATGCTCGCGCTCATGCCCCTGCTGGCCATGCCCGAGCTGTTTGCCGACCTGTCGGTCCAGAGCGGCAGCCACGGCGAGGACGCGGCCCACGCCAGCGGCCTGAGCCTCGTGGCCGGGCTCAATGGCTGGCAGACCGCACTCGCCACCCTGAGTGCCATCGTGGTCGTCGTCGTGGTGGGCAGTCGCCTGACCGCGCCGCTGTTCCGCTTCATTGCCTCCGCGCAGCTGCGCGAACTGTTCACCGCCACGGCGCTGCTGCTGATCGTGGGCATCGCCCTGCTGATGTCGCTGGTGGGCCTGTCGCCGGCGCTGGGCACCTTCCTCGCCGGCGTGGTGCTGGCCAACAGCGAATACCGCCACGAACTGGAAGCCGACATCGAGCCGTTCAAGGGCCTGCTGCTGGGGCTGTTCTTCATGACGGTCGGGGCCAGCATCGACTTCGCCCTGCTGGCCGCCGACCTCAGCACCATCCTGGCCCTGACCCTGGCGCTGATCGTCATCAAGGTGGGCGTGCTGCTGATCGTGGGCCGGTTGTTCGGCCTGGCGGGCGCCCATCGCTGGCTGGTGGCGCTGGGCCTGGCGCAGGCGGGCGAATTCGGCTTCGTGCTGCTGTCGTTCACCGTCGGCATCGCCGTGCTGCCCACCGAGGTGGCCGACCAGCTGCTGTTGATCGTGGCCCTGTCGATGCTGCTCACGCCGCTGCTGTTCATCGTCTATGAACGGCTGATCGCGCCGCATTTCGAGACGCAGAGCGAGCGCGCCGCCGACCCGTTCGACGAGCCCTGCAAGGTGATCATCGCCGGGCACGGCCGTGTGGGCGGCATCGTCAACCGCATGCTGCGCGGCTCGGGCTTCGAGACCACGGTGATCGACTTCAGCGCCTCGACGCTGGAGATGCTGCGGGCCTACAACGTCAAGGTGCATTACGGCGACGCCACGCGGCCCGACCTGCTGCACGCCGCGGGCATTGCCGAGGCTGACCTGCTGGTGATCGCCATCGACGACAAGCAGCACATCACCGAACTCACACGCCATGTGGTGACGCATTACCCGAAGGTGCATGTCATCGCCCGCGCGGTGGATCGCCATCATGTCTACGACCTGTGGGCGGCAGGCTGCCGCGACATCATCCGCGAGACCTTCGACAGCTCGCTGCGCGTGGGGCGTTCCGCACTGGAAGCGCTCGGCATGAGCCGCGAGCGCGCCCAGGCCATCAGCAACGAGTTCGAGAAGGTGGACCGTCACTACATGCGCGAGATGGCCGGGCTCTACAAGCCCGACGTGCCGAATCACCTGAACCCCGAGTACGTGGCGAAGGTGAAGGAACTGAACGCCGAGTGGGCGCGGCAGATCCGCAAGTCGAGCGAGGACTGAGCCGGCCCCACTCCACGACAACCAAACGCCCGCACCGCCGTTGAATCCGAGCATGCCCCTGCCCCACAGACCCTTGTCCGGAGCCCGCCATGACCTCGACTACCGCCCGCATCACCGCCCTGCTTGCCCTGCTCTGCCTTGGCGCCGCCCCGTCCCAGGCCGATGATCGCAGCGACGCCATCGCCCTGTTCAACTTCGCGCAGACCACCTACCCCGCGTATTTCAGCCCCGCCAGCGACAGCGTGCAGGAGATCGAGGGCTATCTGGTGCGTTACTTCGCCGCCACCGACACCTACCTGGGCACGCGCGGACAGGAAGTGTATGTGCGGGGTGACGCCTTCGGACCCGGCGTGCTGCGCGTGGGCGTGATCAAGGACTTCATCGCCACCACCGGCAGCGGCGTGCTGAACATCACCAACGCCACGCTGCTCAGCCGCGCGGCCTCGTGTGCCGAGTACGCGGGCCAGTACGAAGCCTTCGTGCGCGATGTGCGCCGCAACGTGGACTTCAACGCGAATCTGGACATCAGCGTGAGCGACGGTCGCTGTACGTTTCGTTCCAACAACCTGCCGAACCACGACATGGGCGAGGGCGGCAGCTTTGCCACGCCGGTGGCCGCCGTCAGCCACACCTACAGCATGACGGCCACGCCGACGCTTGCCGCCGCACCGGCCGCGCTGACGCTGGAGTGGGACAACGCGGTGATGCTCAACGGCGTGAAAGTGGATATCTGGGCCGCCGCCTGTTTCGGCGTGGGCGACGGCAAGATCGGCTGCAACAACCCGAATCAGGCCTGGCGCTACGACCCGATGTCGCCGCTGAACAACTTCGGCACCGACATCCACAACGCGCACACGCAGCCCAACGGGGCCTATCACTACCACGGCAATCCGAAGGCGCTGTTCAGTCAGGAGGGCGGTGCGGTCTCGCCGGTGGTGGGCTTCGCGGCCGATGGCTTCCCGATCTTCGGCAGCTGGTTCGACAGCGGCAGCGGCATCCGCAAGGCGACGAGCAGCTATCGGCTGAAGTCGGGCAGCCGGCCGAGTGGCGCGGGGAATCCGGGGGGTACCTACGATGGCACCTATCGGGATGACTGGGAGTATGTGCAGGGGCTGGGCGATCTGGATCGCTGCAATGGCATGACGGTAAACGGGGTGTATGCCTATTACGTGACGGACTCGTTCCCGTGGCTGATGAACTGCTTCAGTGGCACGCCGGACACGAGTTTCCGCAAGACGGGGGGGTGAGGGGTCAGCCCCGACCCGGCCCCGGCCGCCGGGCCTGTCGTTCAGCGCTGCCGCATCGCGGTCCCACGCCGGGGGGAGGCCGGTCAGGACACGCCGTGAACCCATCCATGGCCCCCGTTCCGAGGGTAAAGGGCTCGACTCGCCGCCGTCCAGGCGGCTCACGGTCCTGACCGGCCTCCCCCCGGCCTGCGACCTGGCTTCAGCAGTACATCGACGTCTGGCCGCGCTAGCTGAATTCTCTCCAGGCGGCGTCAAGGCTTGCAGGCTCCTACAATTTCGCGCGCCGCAGTATCATCGCGGCATGAACTCAATCTACCGCCCCCTGCTCGCCCTTGCCCTGCTCACCGTGCCGGGTCTCCCCTCTCTGGCCCAGCCTGCCGACGACGCGGCCTGGCGCGCGTTTCAGCATGCGCTTGGCACGCCGGCGCCCATTGGCGCGAATGCGGACCACGCACTGTCTGCGGCCATGACGCGCCCCTTCCCGGCGCTGGACGTGGAAGCCGTGAACCCGCGCAAGTACCTGCTGGGCAATGATCTGTTCGAGGAGCGCGCGCTTTCCGTGGACAGCAGCATCGGCTGCTTCATCTGCCACGCCGGGCCCATGAGCGGCTGACCTGCACGGCTGTTTTCGGACCACTTAAAACTTGAGAGTATGGCCCCCTCAATCGAGGTGAGGCATGAAGAAAAGTCGATTTACGGAAGAGCAGATCGTGAAGATGCTGCGCGAAGCTGACCG